>Ga0136846_1235313_pt1 | contig 55240 bp, 27 predicted proteins | sample HopSoiMetagenom2_FD_96841 | JGI IMG/M metagenome (GOLD analysis project Ga0136846, IMG submission 96841) | Grasslands soil microbial communities from Hopland, California, USA - 2 Assembly 2016 (version 4) | ecosystem: Environmental > Terrestrial > Soil > Grasslands | place: USA: Hopland...
ATACCGGCGGAGGGGCTGCTGGCCGGCCTCGCGCTGGTGCCGGTACCGGTCGGCCTGACCGGCCTGGTCCTGGCCAAGGCGCTGGGGGCGGGCTCGGCCGGAGCGACCGCCGGCACGGGCACACGGACGACGAGCTGTGCGAGCCGTACGGCGCGGACGATCGGCAGGCTGGCCGCCAAACCCGCGATGACGGCAGCCGCAGGGGCCGTCACGCTCGCGGCCGCCGGAGTGGTCTGGTACACCGCCACGGGATCGCACGGGCCGGCCACGCGGCCCGCCGTCGCGGCCCCGCTGTCGCCCGCCGCCTCGTCCGTGCCGCCGTCCCCCGCAACGTCCGCGTCACCGAAACCGACCCCGAAACCGACCCCGACGCAGACCCCGACCCCGACATCGGCATCGACTCCGGCATCGGCGCCGACAGCACCCCCGGCGGCGACGGCTGAGGCGCGGGTTTCGGGGCGGCACGCCCTACGGTCGGTCGACAAACCCGGCGACTACGTGAGCCTGTCCGGCGGGCTCGGCGTCCTGGGTCCGGTCGGCGCCACCAGCTCCGCGGCCATCCGGCAGGCGGCCACCTTCACCTTCGTTCCCGGCCTGGCCGACCCCCGCTGCTACTCATTCAGGGACGCCACGGGCAGGTATCTGCGGCACTACGCCTACCGCGTCCGGCTGGACAAAGAGGACGAATCCGCCCTCTTCCACAAGGACGCCACCTTCTGCCCTCGTTCCGGTTCGAAGGCCGGTTCGGTCTCCCTGGAGTCGTACAACTACCCCGGCCGCTACCTCCGCCACCGGGACAACCTCGAGCTGTGGATCGACCGTTCCGAGAACACGGCCGCGTACCGGGCCGACCGCTCCTTCGTCGTCGTGGCGCCCTGGACCTGACACGGCCTTCGCCGGTCGGCGAAGAGGTGCCGGACCGGCCGCCCCGACCCTTACTCCCGCCCGCCCGCGATCTCCGTGAGACGTACGGGTCTGTGCTCGCGTCTGGACAGTTCGCAGGCCTCGGCGACACGCAGGGCCAAAAGGGCCTCGCGCCCGTCGCACGGATTGGCGCGTTCACCACGCACCACCTCGACGAAGGCCGACAGCTCCGCCTCGTAGGCGGGCCCGAAGCGCTCCAGGAAGCCCGTCCACGGCTTGCTCGCGGCCGGCGGCCCGGCCGGTTCGGTGGACGCGATCGGCGTACGGTCGTCCAGGCCGACGCCGACCTGGTCCAGCTCGCCGGCCAGCTCCATACGGACGTCGTAGCCCGCGCCGTTCATACGCGTCGCCGTCGCCGTGGCGAGCGTGCCGTCGTCCATCGTGAGTACCGCGGCGGCCGTACCGATGTCGCCCGCCTCGCGGAACATCGGGGGGCCGGCGTCCGACCCCGTCGCGTACACCTCGACGATCTCCTGACCCGTGACCCAGCGCAGGATGTCGAAGTCCTGGATCAGGGTGTCCCGGTACAGGCCGCCGGACAGCGGCAGATACTCGGGCGCGGGCGGTGTCTGGTCCGACGTCATCATGCGGACGGTGTGCAGACGGCCGAGCTTCCCGGAGCGCACGACGTCGCGGGCACCCGTGTAACCGGTGTCGAAACGGCGCTGGAAGCCCATCTGGAGGATCGTCCCGGCCGCCTCGACCTCGGCGATCGCGGCCAGAGTGGCAGGCAGATCGAGCGCTATGGGCTTCTCGCAGAACACCGGGAGGCCCGACCGTGCTGCCCGACCGATCAGTTCGGCGTGGGCCGAGGTGGCCGCCGTGACCACCACGGCGTCCACGCCCCAGGTGAAGATCTCGTCCACACCCGGCGCGGCCGTCGCCCCCAGCCGGTGCGCGAGATCCTGCGCCCGCCCGCTGTCCGCGTCCGTGACGATGAGGGAGCCCCCGACCTCGCGATGGCGGCTCAGGGTGTTCGCGTGGAATGTACCGATACGGCCGGTCCCGATGACTCCGATGCGCATGAGAACCAAACTGGGGTCCGACCGGGCGCGCTGTCAATGCATATGTCAGGACAATCGAACTACACGACTTCCCGTCAACAATCACCGGAGCTACGCTCAGGCCGTGCCGAAACCAGATGTGGACCCGACAGTGCCGCTGGAACTCCATGTGGACCGGAGCAGTCCGGTACCGCTGTACTTCCAGCTGTCCCAGCAGCTCGAAGCCGCGATCGAGCACGGCGCACTGACCCCCGGCAGCCTGCTGGGCAACGAGATAGAGCTGGCCGGACGGCTCGGCCTGTCCCGCCCCACCGTGCGCCAGGCGATCCAGTCCCTGGTGGACAAGGGCCTGCTCGTACGCCGCCGGGGCGTCGGTACGCAGGTCGTGCACAGCCAGGTCAAGCGCCCCCTGGAGCTGAGCAGCCTGTACGACGACCTGGAGGCGGCGGGCCAGCGCCCCGCGACCAAGGTCCTCGTCAACACCGTCGTGCGGGCCTCCGCCGAGGTCGCCGCCGCGCTCAACGTGGCCGAGGACAGCGACGTACACCGCGTGGAACGGCTGCGGATGGCACACGGCGAGCCGATGGCGTACCTCTGCAACTACCTGCCGCCCAACTTGTTCGACCTGGACACCGGCCAGCTGGAGGCCACCGGGCTGTACCGGCTGATGCGCACCGCCGGAATCACCCTGCACAGCGCCCGGCAGTCGATCGGCGCCCGAGGGGCGACGCCCGAGGAGGCGGAACGCCTCGCCGAACACGAGGGCGCCCCGCTCCTCACGATGCAGCGCACGACCTTCGACGACACGGGCCGCGCGGTCGAGTTCGGCACCCACACCTACCGCCCCACCCGCTACTCATTCGAGTTTCAGCTACTAGTACGCCCGTAGGAAGGGGCGCAGCCCCTCCCTGGGGGCGCGGGGAACTGCGCGAACAACCACAACGCATCCGCACCCGGCGAACAACCCCCACCCCCCTCGCTCCCCCGCAACGCACCCCCATTGCCGGTGAGGCAGAATCACTCCCGATGAGCAGCTACCGCGATCTCCCACTCCCCAGGGCACTGGCCGGCTCCGCCCGAGAGGGCAGCGCCCCCATCGGCTCTCGCAGAGCCCCCGCCCTGCGTACAGTCGGCACGCGCGAGCGCCGTTCCCACCTCACGGCCCCCCGCGTGCCCACCGTCGGCATCGACATCGGCGGCACGAAGGTGATGGCCGGAGTGGTCGACGCCGACGGCAACATCCTGGAGAAGATCCGCACCGAGACGCCGGACAAGTCCAAGAGCCCCAAGGTCGTCGAGGACACCATCACCGAGCTGGTCCTCGACCTGTCCGACCGGCACGACGTGCACGCCGTCGGCATCGGCGCGGCCGGCTGGGTCGACGCCGAACGCAGCCGCGTCCTGTTCGCCCCCCACCTGTCGTGGCGCAACGAGCCCCTGCGCGACCGCCTCGCGGGCCGGCTCGCCGTCCCCGTCCTGGTCGACAACGACGCCAACGCCGCCGCCTGGGCGGAGTGGCGCTTCGGCGCCGGACGCGGCGAGGACCACCTCGTGATGATCACGCTCGGCACCGGCATCGGCGGCGCGATCCTCGAGGACGGCCAGGTCAAGCGCGGCAAGTTCGGTGTCGCCGGCGAGTTCGGCCATATGCAGGTCGTACCGAGCGGCCACCGCTGCCCGTGCGGCAACCGCGGCTGCTGGGAGCAGTACAGCTCCGGAAACGCGCTGGTCAGGGAGGCGCGGGAACTCGCGGCGGCCGACTCCCCGGTGGCGTACGGGATCATCGAGCACGTCAAGGGCAACATCGCCGACATCACCGGCCCGATGATCACCGAGCTGGCCCGTGAGGGCGACGCCATGTGCATCGAGCTGCTCCAGGACATCGGCCAGTGGCTCGGCGTCGGCATCGCCAATCTGGCCGCCGCCCTGGACCCCTCCTGCTTCGTCATCGGCGGCGGTGTCTCCGCGGCCGACGACCTGCTCATCGGCCCCGCCCGGGACGCCTTCCGCCGCCATCTCACCGGCCGCGGCTACCGGCCCGAGGCCCGCATCGCGCGCGCCCAGCTCGGCCCGGAGGCCGGCATGGTGGGCGCCGCCGACCTCGCCCGTCTGGTCGCCCGCCGCTTCCGGCGCGCCAACCGGCGCCGCGTCGAGCGGTACGAGCGCTTCGAGAAGTTCGTCGAGACCACCCGCCGCGCCACCCAGGGGCCGCTGTGACCGCCTCCCTGCCCCGCCAGGTCATGGCCCTCGAAGAGCAGCCAGGGCCGCCCGAGGACCGCAGGCACATGATCCGCCGCCGCGCCCTGACCCTGCTGATCATCGTGCTGCTCATCGGTGTCCCGGCCGGTTATCTGGTGATCTCCGCCAACCAGAGCCGTGACAGCGGCAAGGACAAGGAACGGAAATGGGCGGCGCGCGGCCTCACCAAGGCCTGGCCCTCCAAGGTCCAGCGGCACATCTACGAGGTACCCGTCCCGCGCAAGGCCGACGGCCCGGGAATCCTGTCGACGAAGGTCGCGTACTACGAGACGAACAACTGGCGCACCAGCCGCCTGTACGTCCAGTTCATGACCACGAACACAGGGCTCGACCACTTCTTCAAGACCATGGGCGTCCCCCGCACCAGCCTGAAGAAGGACCAGTTCCCCATCAGCGCCCGGGACCAGAAGATCGTCGGCTGGAAGTTCAAGCAGCCGGGTCATTGGTGGGGTCTCGCCCACAAGCAGAAGGACCCGGCGCCCACGCAGCACATCGTCGTGAAGTGGGCGAAGCCCAACCACTACATGGTGTACGTCGTCTCGCGCACGACCCCCTGACCGGCCGCGCGACCGCCTCCGGCCCGTCGCCGGGACCGATTGTCAGACCCCGCCCGTACAGTCGAAGACGTCCGACTCGACGGACACGACGACACGAGGGCGGGAGGTGACGCACGCATGAGTCAGGAGACACCGGCGACAGCGGTGGCGGACGTGTCCGTGCGCCTCGCGGCCGTCTTCCTCCCCGCCCCCCTCCCGCGCGAGGGCCGCATCGCCTTCTGGGACCCGGAAGGGGACACGGGCCTCCCGGACGAGGGCGAGGGTCGTACGGAACTGACGGTCGTACGACGACACGGCGCCGGGGTCCGCCGCCGCACCACCCCCGCGCTGACGCTGCCCGTCGACGCGGCGCTGCCGTTGCTCGTGCGGGCCCGCCGCGACCCCGCCGCCCACCCCGCCACGGCCTGCTGGGGCGCCGCCGCGCTGCACGCCCTGCGCCTCACGGCCCGCGGCAGACTGCTCCCCGGGCTGACCCCCGCCGGCCACGACGCCTGGCGCGCGGGCCCCCTGGACCCCGACGACATCGCCCACCTCAGGGCCATCGCCGCGGCCCTTCCGTACGAAGGCCACGCGGTGCCCCTGCCCGGCCCCGGCCCCCTGCTGCTGCCCGACCCGGAGGCGCTGCTGCGCGCCTTCCTGGACGCCGTCGCGGACACCCTGCCGCGCACCCCGGCGGCGCCCTACGCGTCGGGGCTGCCCTTCGCCGCGCTCCCCGCGCAGCGGCTGCCGGACGCCCACGACTGGGCGGCGGAGGTCGCCGCGGGCATGGACGCGGGCGTGAAGATCTCGCTCCGCCTCGACCTGTCGGCGTACGAGCTGTTCGACGACCCCGACCGGGTGCGCACCGCGGGCGCGGCGGTCGTCCAGGTGCACAGCCTCGCCGACCCCACCCTGGTGACCGACGCGGCGACCCTGTGGGCGGGCACCGCCGACGCGGCCTTCGGGGCACGCGCACGCGTGGACGCCGCCCTCGCGGTGCGCCGCGCGGCCCGGGTCTGGCCCCCGCTCGACCGCCTCACCGAGCAGGACACGCCCGACGTTTTGGCCCTCTCCGAGGAGGAGCTGTACGACCTGCTCGGGGTGGCCGCGACCAGGCTCGCCGCCGCCGGAGTCGCCGTCCACTGGCCCCGGGACCTCGCCCAGGACCTGACCGCCCAGGCCGTCGTCCGTCCGGCGCCGGGTTCGGCGAAGGACGGCACCGGGTTCTTCGAGAGCGAGGAACTCCTCCAGTTCCGCTGGCAGTTGGCGCTCGGCGGAGATCCGCTCACCGAGGCCGAGATGGACGTCCTGGCGGAGGCCCACCGTCCCGTCGTACGCCTCAAGGACCAGTGGGTGCTGGTCGACCCGGCGCTCGTGCGCAAGGCACGCAAACGTGAACTGGGCCTGCTCGACCCGGTCGACGCGCTCTCCGCGGCACTCACCGGCCGCGTGGAGGTCGACGGCGAGAGCGTCGAGGCGGTCCCCGTCGGCGCGCTGGCGGCCCTGCGCGACCGGCTGACGGCGGGCATCACCCCGGTGGAGCCGCCCCCGGGGCTGCGGGCCCGCCTGCGGGACTACCAGCTCCGGGGACTGGCCTGGCTGGACCTGATGACCTCCCTCGGCCTCGGCGGCTGCCTCGCCGACGACATGGGGCTCGGCAAGACGATCACCGTCATCGCCCTGCATCTGCGGCGGGACCGCGGCGAACCGACGCTGGTGGTCTGCCCGGCCTCCCTGCTGGGCAACTGGCAGCGCGAGATCACCAAGTTCGCGCCCGGTGTGCCCGTCCGCCGCTATCACGGCCCGGACCGCACCCTGGACGACATGGCGGGCGGCTTCGTCCTCACCACGTACGGCACCATGCGCTCGGCGGCACCCAGGCTCGCCGAGCAGCGGTGGGGGATGGTCGTCGCGGACGAGGCGCAACACGTCAAGAACCCGTACTCGGCGACGGCGAAGGCACTGCGCACGATCCCGACCCCCGCGCGCGTGGCGCTCACCGGCACCCCCGTGGAGAACAACCTCTCCGAACTCTGGGCGCTGCTCGACTGGACGACCCCCGGTCTCCTGGGCCCCCTGAAGTCGTTCCGCGCCCGGCACGCGCGCGCGGTGGAGACCGGCGAGGACGAGGAGGCGGTGGCCCGCCTCGCCCGCCTGGTCCGCCCGTTCCTCCTGCGCCGCAAGAAGTCCGACCCGGGCATCGTCCCGGAACTGCCGCCGAAGACGGAGACGGACCACCCGGTCCCGCTGACCCGAGAACAGGCCGCGCTGTACGAGGCGGTGGTGCGCGAGTCGCTGCTCGCCATCGAGGCGACGGACGGCATCGCCCGCCGGGGCCTGGTGCTGAAGCTGCTGACCTCCCTCAAGCAGATCTGCGACCACCCCGCCCTGTACCTGAAGGAGGACGCCCCCGGGCTCGTCGCGGGCGACCGGCTCGCCGCCCGCTCCGGCAAACTCGCCCTGCTGGACGAGCTGTTGGACACCCTGCTCGCCGAGGACGGCTCGGCACTGGTGTTCACACAGTATGTGGGGATGGCCCGGCTGATCACGGCCCACCTCGCGGCACGCGCGGTCCCGGTGGAACTGCTCCACGGCGGCACCCCGGTCCCGGAACGGGAACGCATGGTGGACCGCTTCCAGGAGGGCGCGACCCCGGTCCTGATCCTCTCCCTGAAGGCCGCCGGCACCGGCCTGAACCTCACGCGCGCGGGCCATGTCATCCACTTCGACCGCTGGTGGAACCCGGCGGTCGAGGAACAGGCCACGGACCGCGCCTACCGCATCGGCCAGACCCAGCCGGTCCAGGTGCACCGCCTGATCACCGAGGGCACCGTCGAGGACCGCATCGCGGAGATGCTGGAGTCCAAGCGGGCCCTGGCCGACGCGATCCTCGCCTCCGGAGAGTCGTCCCTCACGGAACTGACGGACCGGGCACTGTCCGACCTGGTCTCGCTGAGGGGGGCGGTGTGATGTCGTCGCAGGAGCGCCCGGAGGGCGGGGAAGGACACGACGCGGTGGGGGAGGAGCCGGTGGCGGGCGGGCAGCCCCTGGCGGACGAGGCCGAGCAGGACCGGCCCGCCGACGCCGCGCGCAGGGCGTTGCGGGCGGCCCGGGAGCGCGCGGGCCAGGAGACGACCGGGACGAGTGGCGCCGCCGGGACCGCCGGGCGCGAGGTCCGGCCGGGAGACGCTGCCCGCGCGGCCCTGCGGCGCGCGACACCTCCGGCTGACGGCACCGGCTCGGCGGCCCGGAAGGTTCCGGAGGGTCGGGCCGGCGACGGGGAGCGCAAGGGCGGGCGCCCCGCGGACGTGGCACGGGAGGCGCTGCGCGCCGCGCGGGGGGAGGCTCTGCGGGCCCGTCTCGACGCGGAGGCGGCGGCAGCGGAGGCCACCCGGCGGCCCGCCCCGCCCGCGCCCGCGCGGGACCCACGGGAGCGCGGTCCCAGGGATCCGGTGCGTGACGTACGGGAACTGCTCGCCGGTTCCGTTCCGGACGACGACGAGCCGCGCGCGGACACCTCGACGCCGATGACCGTCGGCGATGTCCTGCGTGCCGTCGCCTCGCCGGCCTCGCGGTACGCCCCTGTGGGCGTCGAGGCCCCGGAGGCGTCAGCGGCCGCGTCGCGGGACATCCCGAACGCCCCGGAAGCCCCGGCTGTGGCGGCGGATGCCCGTACCACCGCCGCGTCCTGGCAGGGGGTGGCCCTCGACGGCCTTCCCGGCAGCCCACGTACCGCTTCCTCTTCCTCTTCCTCGTCCTCCTCCATGGCCGCTCCCGGCCGTGACGGTGAGCTGCGCCGCACCTTCCCCGCTCTGCCGGCCTCGGGGAACCGGCAGACGACCTCCAGCGGCGGCGGCTTCGCGGAGAGCTGGTGGGGAAACGCCTGGGTGGCGGCCCTGGAGGAGGGCGCGCTGGACGCCGCCCGGCTGACGCGGGGACGCGGATACGCAGCGAAGGGGCATGTCGACGCCATCACCGTGACGCCGGGACTCGTGCTCGCCTACGTGCAGGGCTCCCGGCCGCGCCCGTACCGCGTCCAGGTGCGGCTGCGCACCCTCGGGGACCAGGAGTGGGAACGGTTCCTGGACGCCGCCGTGGCGCGGCCCGGACACATCGCCGCGCTGCTCGACAAGGAGATGCCCCAGTCCCTCGCCGACTGCGGGGCCCCGCTGCTGCCCGCGCCGGGCGACCTCGACCCCCGGTGCAGCTGCCCCGACTCCGGGCACCCCTGCAAGCACGCCGCCGCCCTCTGCTACCAGACCGCCCGCCTCCTCGACGCCGACCCCTTCGTCCTGCTCCTGCTGCGGGGCCGGGGCGAAAAAGAGGTGCTCGACGAGCTGTCCCGGCGCAACGCCGCGCATGCCGCCCGTGCCGCTCAGGAGCAGCGGCCGGCGTCCTTCCCCGGCGTCCGGGCCTCCGACGCGCTCTCCCCGCGCGTCCTGGCGCCCCTCCCGGCGCCGCTGCCGCCCCGCCCGCACCCCGAGCCACCCCCGGCCTACCCGGCGTCCCCGGGCGGCCCCGACCCCTTCGCGCTGGACCAGTTGGCGACGGACGCCGCCGCCCGCGCCCACACCCTGCTCACCACCGGCCACGACCCGGTCGGCGAACTGACCCTGTGGCAGGACGCGGTGCGTCTCGCCGCCGCCCGCCCCGGTTCCGGCCTCACCGCCGGCACCCGCGCCCTCTACTCCTCGCTCGCCAGAGGCGCCGGCCGCACCCCGGCCGAACTGGCGCGCGCGGTGGCCGCCTGGCGGCAGGGCGGGCTCGACGGACTCGCGGTCCTCGAGGAGGTCTGGGACCCGCCGGCCGGCCGGTTCGACCGGGCCCGCCCCCTCCTCCTCGCCGCCGACCTCCCCGCCTTCAGACCCCGGCGCAACCACCTCACCCACCCACGCGGCCACATACAACTGCGCCTGGGCCAGGACGGCCTGTGGTACGCGTACGAGTCCGAACCGGGCCACGACGACTGGTGGCCCCGCGGCACCCCCGACCTGGACCCGGTCGGCGCCCTCACCGGCCTCGGCAACCCGACAGAGGACTGAGCGCCCACCCGAGCGGAGAGGTGACCCGGGGGCAGGTCTCGGTACTGAACGGCGTCCCTGTCCGACCCGTAGAGAGGGAGCAGGTTCGATCCGATCGGCCGTGGTGGTGATGCGTATGCGGGGGCAGGGGGAGAGACCCTCACGCCGCATGGCAGCATCGTGCGACGTGAGTGCGTCCCTGGCGGTACGGAGCCTGCGTGCGGCGGTGTTCGCCGTGCTGTGCGTGCTGCTCGCCGCCGGGGGACACGCGCTGGCCGTAGGAGTGGCGCCGCCGGTGTGGGCGCAGGTCGCGGGGGCCCTTCCGGTCTTCGCGGTGGGCTGTCTGCTCGGCGGGCGGGAGCGGTCGCTCACCGGGATCGGCGGCGCGACGCTGGCGTCCCAGGGCGGACTGCACCTGACCTTCGGCGCCGCCCGGCCGCAGGCCGCGATGGTCATGCACGGTATGCGGATGTCCCACTCCCACGCGCTGACCCCGCACGCCACCGCCGCGCATGTCGGAGCGGCCCTGGTACTGACCTGGTGGCTGCGGCGCGGCGAGGCCGCCCTGTGGTCGCTGCTGCGACGGGCGGTCGCGTTCCTGCCCGGCCTCGCCGCCTGGTGGCAGGTGGTCCGGGGATTCCGGGGCGCTTCGGGCGCGCCGGGTTCCGTGCGTTGTGGCGCCGAGGGGGCGTGGCGGCCGCGACAGGTGCGGTTGCGGTACGCCGTGCACCGGCGCGGACCGCCGACGGGGATGTCGCAGGCGATCTGACCCCCGACATTCCTTCTCCCCAGTACGGAGATCCACTCAGCCATGTCCACGACTCGCACCACCACCCTGCGCCGCGCCGGCGTCGTCGCCGCCGCAGGGGTCCTCGCCGCCGCCGGTGTCGCCTCCGCGCATGTCACCGTGCACCCCGAGAGCTACGCGAAGGGCGCCACGGACGGCGTCCTGACCTTCCGTGTCCCCAACGAGGAGGACACCGCGCGCACCACGAAGGTGCAGGTCTTCCTGCCGACCGACCACCCGGTGCTCGGTGTGCTCGTCTCACCGCACGACGGCTGGACCCCCAAAGTCACCAACACCAAGCTCAGGACGCCGGTCAAGACCGACGACGGCACCATCACCGACGCCGTCTCCGAGATCACCTGGACCGGCGGGCGGATCGGCGCCGGGCAGTTCGAGGACTTCGACGTGGCCTTCGGTCAACTTCCCGACAATGTCGGCCAGTTGACGTTGAAGACACTGCAGACGTACTCCGACGGCAAGACCGTCCGCTGGATCGAGGAGGCGTCCTCGGGCGGGGACGAGCCGGAAAATCCGGCGCCGGTGCTCAAGCTCACCGCGAAGGGCGCCGAGGGCGCCGAGGGCGCCGACGGCGCGGACGGTGCGGAAGGCGGGGCGAAGACCGTCGCCACCGGCTCGGCCACCGCGAAGAGCTCCGGCGACGCCACGGTCACCGCCTCCAGCAGTGACTCGACCGCCCGTGGGCTCGGCATCGCCGGGCTGGTCGTGGGCGTGCTCGGGCTGGCGGCGGCGGCCTTCGCCGTCGTCCGGACCCGCTCCGCCGGATCCCGCGCCGAGTAGACCGGGCCGAGCAGACCGGGCCGAATTGACCGGGCGGTGGTCCTGCCGTACGTCACCCGACGGCAGGACCGACCGGGCCGGCGTCGGCCGCGCGCGGATCGGACGGCCTCAGTCCGTGACGTGGATCCCCGCGAATCCGGCCCAGTTGTGCCCGATCCGCGCCCAGCGCGGGGGGTCGGCGGCCACGGTGTCGTCACGCAGGCGGCCGGTGAACAGCGGGCGCAGGTCGGTGTCACGTTCGGCCCAGGCCGCCGAGAACTGGCTGCGGGTGACCCGCAGGCTGCTGTTGAGGTGGGCCACGGCCGCCCTGGCACAGTCCTCCCGCCATTCGTCACCGGACCAGGTCACGGAGCCCGAGGGGGGCTCCACCCCCAGTGCCAGGCTGAGGAAGCAGGCGGCGTTGTAGTAGACGAGATATCCGGTGGAGGCGCGGGTGGGCACGCGGTGCCGCGGTACCGGGCCGGTGATCAGCACCTCGGCGTGGGTACGCGCGTGCGCTCCTCGCTGCCGGGACGTCGGCACGGGGGAGCCGTGCCCCGCGTGGTCGCCGCCGCGCCGGTGGTCGGCGTGCAGCAGACGGCGTATCCCCCAGTCAGGACCGCCCCAGAGCCAGCCCCAACGCGCCCAGACACCGCCGGTCACTTCCTTGGCCACCGTTCTGAACGCCTCCCGCAGCTCCTCGGGCTCCGGCGGTCGGATCATCCGCAGTTGGTCGGCGGCCTCAGCGATGCGCACGGCCGCGAGGAAGGAACGGCGGCGACTGCGCAGCGAGGGGTGGGGCCGCTCGAAGGTGAACCACTGGAGCCAGTAACGGCGTTCGCCGAGGTTGCGGCGGCCCGGAAGCCAGGTGCGGGCGTAGCGGCGGGCCATGACCGACCAGGACAGGCGCTTTTGAAGCAGCCTCAGGTGTTCGCGCGACTCCCGTTCGTAGTCCGCCGGCCAATGGCGTCCGTGCTCCCGGTGGCGGCGCTGCTCGGCGCAGGCGATGGACAACCGGTACGCGGTCTCGACGTGCTCGGGCCACAGTTGGACGCAGTCCTCGTAGATCTCGATGGCGCGCTGGATGTGGGTGGCGGGCTCCTCCGTGCCGCCGTCCTGGCCGATGAGTTCCCGGACTCCGGCCTGCTGGAGCCGGACGGTGAGGTTGCCGGGGACCAGTGCCGCGGCCTCGTCGTAGTGCTTGAGGGCTTGCCGGTAGTGGGCGAGTTCCTGATCGGGGTCGCGCTGCTTCTTCGCGGCCAGTGCCCTTTCCTGGGCCCTGATGCCCATGCGGTAGAAACGGTACGAGTCGAGGTCGTCGCCCCAGCTCTCCCAGCGGGGGATGCGGTCCTGCGAGCGCGGGTCGCCGAGGATCTTGACGGTGCAGTAGCAGGCGATCCGCTCGTACAGCTTCTTGTCGCGTCTGCGTCTTTCCTCGGTCGTCGCCCCGCGCGCGAGGGTCTCGCCCTCCATGACGGCGGCGGCCACGATGACGTTCTTCGGCATGTACAGGATCCGTACGGAGAAGCTGGGCCGCGTCCTGTCGGCCGACACGCAGTGCAGCATCACGTGGTACGCCCGGGGCTGGAAGAAGGCGAGGCGCTTCATCACGTCCACCCAGCCGTGCGGGGAGGAGGCGGTCTCCGGGGCCGGGTCGGGGCCGGTGGTGGTGCCGCTGCCGGGGGTCAGGACGCGCGGGCCGAGCCCGTCGGCGGCCATGTGCTCCGTGATGTAGGCGGCCAGTTCCCCGGTACGCGCGGACTGCCGACCGGGGTCCGCGCCCCCGTGCCCGACGCCGTTGCCCCGGTGCCCGCCGCCCTGACCGCCGAGGAGACCGCGGTCCTCGCACACCACCACCGGCAGTAACCGGTTGCTCTGGTGGCGCAGCAGCAGCCCGGACCCCAGGCGCACCATGACGACGACCACGGTGACCGCGAAGATGCCGAGCACCCACACGGCGGTGCCGCCGCTCTGCTGCCAGAAGCCTTCCCAGAAACCGCCGCCGTCAGTGGCCGCGGGCGCGCTGAGTCCCCGCCCCATGGCACATCCCCCCGTACGTTCCCCCGTCACGTACTTCTGAGGATCCCCAGCACAGGAGATCGACATACCGGGACGCGGACAGGGAGTCGGTGTCTCGGGCTCCCTCACCGTGCCGGACGGGAACGAGGACGGGGCCGGCAACTCATGACGAAACACTGACGTCCAGGCTCGCCGGAGCCTCAGGCGGCCCTTCCGGGCCTAGCGTGCCGGTGTGAACCGCGATCTTCTCCGCGACCTGTCCGCGGCCCTGGCCGCAGCGCTGCTCGTCACGACGGCGGCTGTGGTCGGCACCTTCCTCGAACACCGTTACGGAAACCTTCATGTCAGCTGGCCGCCGCTGTACGGCCACTGGGAGCCGCATCTCGGCCCCGGCACCCCCGCCGCGCTCCTGGTGGCCGTCGCGGTCGTCGCGTACGGGCCGTCCCTGGCAGCGCGGCTGCCCTGGCGCGCGCTGCTGTGGAGTGCCTGGGGCACCGCCATGGCGTGGACGTTCTCGCTCGCCCTGGTCGACGGATGGCAGCGGGGAATCGCCCTGCGGCTGACGACCAAGTACGAGTACCTCCAGGTCATCAACCCCGTCAACCGCTTCCACGACATCCCGGCCGCCCTGCGGGACTTCACTCACCACATCGTGATCCACTCACCCGACGCCTGGCCGGCACATGTGGCCGGACATCCACCCGCGGCGACCCTCACCTTCGTCGTCCTCGACCGGATCGGGCTGGGCGGCGGCGCCTGGGCGGGCGTCTGGTGCATCACCGTCGGGGCGACAGCGGCGGCGGCGGTACTCGTCACCGTACGAGCGCTGTGCGGGGAGCAGCTCGCCCGCCGTGCCGCGCCCTTCCTGGTGCTGGCCCCGGCCGCCGTGTGGATGGGCACCTCGGCCGACGGGTACTTCGCGGCGGTCGCCGCCTGGGCCGTCGCGTTCCTCGCTCTCGCGGTCACAGGACACCGACCTGGGTCGGCGGGCCTCGCCTCCGGCCTCCTCTTCGGCCTCGTCGTGTATCTGTCGTACGGCCTGACACTGTTCGCGTTGATCGCCGGAGGTGTCCTCCTGCTCGGCTCCCGGCGACTTCGCCCTCTGCCCTACGTCCTCGCCGGATTCGTCGTCATCCCGGCCGTGTTCACGTTCATGGGCTTCAACTGGTGGGAGGCGTACCACCTGCTGGTCACCCGCTACTACCAAGGGGCCGGCGGTATCCGTCCGTACTGGTACTGGGTGTGGGCGAACCTCGCGTGCACGGTGCTCCTCGTGGGTCCGGCGACGGTGGCCGGGCTGCGCCGCGCCGGTGCGGCTCCCGTCCGCCAGGGTGTTCGCGGGTGCCTGCGCCGCCCCGACGGCGAACCCCGTCTCGCCCTGCTCGTCCTCGCCGCTCTGCTCGCGCTCCTCGCCGCCGACCTCTCCGGCATGAGCAAAGCGGAAACGGAGCGCATCTGGCTGCCGTTCGTGGTGTGGCTGCTCCCGGCCGCCGCCTTCCTGAACCGACCCCGCGCCTGGCTCACCGCCCAGGCCGCTCTCGCCCTGCTCCTCAACCATCTGCTGGTGACGGGGTGGTGACACGGCACCGACCGAGGGGCGAGCGTCTCGGCGGAAAGCCCCGTGCGCCGGTGCGTCGCAGCGGGACAACGCACACGTTCCGCGAGACGCTGCCGCCGGGACGGCGCGCAGGCGCCCGCCTCCCCTGCCCCTGTCCGCTCTCCCCCTGGAGCCCGCCATGACAGCAACGCCCTCCCCGACCGGGGACAGTTACCGTTTCGACGACCTGCGTGCCCTCTTCGTCAACTGCACGCTCAAGCCGTCCCCCCAGCTCAGCCACACCCAGGGGCTGATCGACAAGAGCCGGGCGATCATGGACGCGTGTGGGGTGAGCACGGACGAGATCCGTGCCGTCGACCATGACATCGCCTTCGGCGTCTATCCGGACATGACCGAGCACGGCTTCGCCACGGACGCCTGGCCCGCGCTGTACGAAAAAGTGATGGCGGCGGACATCCTCGTACTGGCCGGACCGATCTGGCTGGGCGACAACAGCTCGGTCACCAAACTGGTCATCGAGCGGCTCTACAGTTGCTCCAGCCTCCTCAACTCCCAAGGCCAGTACGCCTATTACGGACGGGTCGGGGGCTGTCTGATCACCGGGAACGAGGACGGCGTGAAGCACTGCGCGATGAACGTCCTCTACAGCCTGCAGCACCTGGGCTACACGATCCCGCCGCAGGCGGACGCGGGCTGGATCGGTGCGGCGGGGCCCGGCCCCTCGTACCTGGATCCCGGTTCGGGCGGCCCGGAGAACGACTTCACCAACCGCAACACCAGCTTCATGACCTGGAACCTGATGCATCTGGGGGCCATGCTCAAGCGCGCCGGAGGTGTCCCCGCCCACGGCAACCAGCGCTCGGAGTGGGACGCCGGCTGCCGGCCGGGAGCGGAGAACCCGGAGCACCGCTGAGCCGGACCCGGAAGGCGTCTGGTCCGGATCCCTCAGAAGCCGCCCTTGCCGTACTCCGTGACCGAAGTGGTGGACGTGGTGGTGAGGTTGTAGCGGTCGCCGCCCGCGTCGCGGTGGCCCGGGGCGTGGTTGTACTGGACGGCGAAGCTGTAGGTGCCGGGCTCCAGGGTGACTCCCGGCTTCAGAGTGATCACGTAGTCCAGCTCGCCGCTGCTCGCCCCGGAGGAGACCGACACCTTGTCGGCGAGGGAGCTCCAGGTGCCGGTGTTGGCGACACCGCCCGTCTGGATGATCTTGACGACGACCTTGAGGCCGCTGAGCGCCTTCGTGGACTTCACGGTGACGAGGCTCTGGTCCCAGTAGTTGTTGGTGTCGGCCGCCACGCTCGCGTCCGACGACATGTAGGGGGTCGACTGCTGTGGGGTGGCGCCCGCCGACTGGGATGAGGACTTCTGCGCGTCCCCGGCCGCTTTCCCACCACTGCTCGTTCCGGAACCGGAACCGGAACCGGAACCGGAACCGGAAGCGCTGGAGGCGGGCCCGCCGGCGGAGGTGCCGCTCCCGTAGCCACCCGGGGGCGGGAGATACACGACGTCGGGACCCTTGTCCTTCCCCGCGCTCGCGGCGGCCGAGGGAGCGGTGGTGGCTCTGGCGCCGTCGGCCTTGGTGGAGCCCTGTTTCGTCGCGCCCGCCTTCTTCGCGGCGGCGGTGGTCACGTTCTCCGGACCGCCGCTCCAGTCGATCCGGGCGACGATCGCCGTGGCCCCGGCGATCACCACGACCGCGGCCGCCGAGCCCCCGACGGCGCTCCAGACCCGGCGGCCGGGCAGGAACCCGCGCAGGGGAGTGCGCGCCCTGCGGGCGAACACGTCGGCGAACTCGCCGTCCGAGCGCGGCGGGCGAACCGAAGTCTGTGGCATGAGCTGGGTCCTTCACGACGAGAGGATTGACGAGAGGCTGAGAACGGGCTGGAGGGAGCGCTACGGGAGGTCTTCCGGCACCAGGGTCATGAGGTCGGACTCCGAGGCGTCGGGAAGATCGGCGACGCGGTAGGCCTGACGCTCCGTCATCGACTGGAACAGCTGGCGGGCCGCGCGTCCGTTGCCGAACCCCCGTCCCCGGGGAACCGCGTCGAAATGCGCCGTCAGTGCCTCGCGGGCAGCCGCGGTGAACTCGTACTGGTGCTGCGCGGCCTGGTGCTCCACGATGCTGACCAGCTCGGCGGACCCGTAGTCGTCGAACAGCACGGTGCGGGTGAAGCGGGAGGCCAGTCCGGGGTTGGAGCGGACGAACGACTCCATCTCCTTGGGGTATCCGGCGACGATCACCACCACGTCGTCACGGTGGTCCTCCATCAGCTTCAGCAGGGTGGCGATCGCCTCCTGGCCGAAGTCGTTGGTGCCGGCGTACTGGGTGAGGGAGTACGCCTCGTCGATGAAGAGGACGCCACCGCGCGCCTGTTCGAACACGCGCGCGGTCTTCGGGCCGGTGTGGCCGACGTACTCGCCGACCAGCGCGGAGCGGTCGGCCTCGACGAGGTGTCCGCGCCCGAGCAGGCCGACGGCGGCCAGGATGCGTCCGTAGAGCCGGGCCACGGTGGTCTTGCCGGTGCCCGGGTTGCCGGTGAAGACCAGATGGCGGCTGAGCGGGGGAGCGGCCAGCCCCATGTCCTCGCGCAGGCGCACCGTCCGCATCAGTTTCACCAGGGACGACACGTCGTGTTTGACGCGCTCCAGTCCCGCCAGCCCGTCGAGCTCGGCGAGAAGGTCCTCCAGGGAGTCCTCGGCCGGCGCCTCCGTCTCCCGCGCGGTCGTCCCGGAGGCCGGGTCGCCGTCCGTGGCGGACGGGAGGGCCTCCGTACGCCGGGTCGGCAGGGCCGGGTTCGCCACGTTCCGGGCCAGGCAGTCGTCGAACACCGGCCGGGCTCCCTTCTCCGCGGCCACGTCCTCCTCGGCGTCCCGTACCAGGCAGCCGCGCAGTACGGGCGCGCTCCCCGCCGACACATGGACGGCCGGGAACGCCGGGCCCTCGGTGCCGGCGCCGGCGAAGACGCAGTCCTCGAAGGTGCCCCGCGCCTTCTCACCGACGAACAGGCTGTTCTTGCCGGAACGCGCCACGGTGACGAACTTGACGCGCGGTTCGGCCGCCGGGCCCAGGACCAGCCCGGAGCCGGTGGCGTCGCGCACCGTGCAGCCCTCGATGCTGGGCGTCGCCCGCTCCCCGACCACCAGCCCGGCGGTGCCGGTGCCGCTGATCCGGCAGTCCCGCAGTACGGCCGACGTACCGGTGCCGCAGCTGATGCCGGCGCGTTCGGTGTCCGCGACGTCGCACTCCTCCAGGACGACCGTCCCGGTGGAGTCGGTGCTGATACCGGTACCGCCCCGCACCACCGACAGACCGCGCACATGGGCCCCCGCCGCCGCGTCGACCCGCAGGCCCGACAGCCCGCAGTCGCTGAGGCGTACGCCCTCCACGGTGAGCTCGGCCCGGTCGGTGGCCCGGACGCCGTGCTCGGGCGTAGGGCCGATGCGGCAGGACGTGAGCGACAGGCGGGCGTCGTCGCAGACATGGACCGCGCCGAAACCGCGGTCCGGCACATCGCTCGACGACAGCCGCACCCGGGAGCGGTCACCCGCCGGACCGCCCGCGCGGCTGCCGTGCATCGAGGTGCCCTGCGCGGACAGCCGGGCGTGGCCCCGGGCCACCAGGCAGGAGCCGTGCGCCCGGTCCACCTGGCAGTCCACCAGGGTGGCCCTGCTGTCGTCGTCCGCGCTCACCCCGGGACCGGAGCCGTCCCGCAGGCGGCAGTTCAGCAGCAGGACGTCACCGGAGCCGGAGACGGACACCCCCTCCGCGCCGGTGCCCAGCACCTGGCAGTCGGCGAGCACGACCCCGCCGTCCGCCGAGTCCGGGCGCTCCGCGGCCTCCTGGGCGCGGGGCGAGCTCCCCAGCACCCGGACACCTTCCGCGCCCGTCTCCTCCACCCGGCAGTCCAGCGCGGTCACGGTCGCGGCGTCCTCGACCAGCAGCCCGCTGCGGCCGGGGGCGGCGATACGGCAGTCGCGGAGTACGGCGCCGGCCCGGCCCCGTACCCGCACTCCCGAGCCGGTGACCTGGCGGACCGTCAGCCCGGTGGCGTGCGCGGCCGTGGCGGAGCCGAGCACGACACCTGTGCCGTCGACGTCCTCGACCACCGTGTCGGTCAGCTTGGTCGGGCCCGTGGTGTTCGCGTGCACCCCGGCCAGGGCGGCACCGGAGACACGGCAGCCGCGCAGGGTCAGCGCCGCGTCACCGCTCGCCTCGACCCGGCCGCCGGAGATGTCGCAGCCGTCCAGGTCCAGGCCGCCCGACGTCACCAGTACGGCGGGCAGCCCGGGGTCCTGGCCCGTCAGCGCGACACCGCCGACGTGGACGCCGGGGGCGGTGACCTCCAGGGCGGGACGGCCCGGGTCCGCCGCGAGCACCCGTACGGAAAACGGCGTCCCGTCCTGCGGGAGCAGGGACACCGCCCGGTCCAGGACCAGCGCTTCGACGTACTCGCCCGGGGCGATACGGATCTCGTCACCGTCGGCGGCGGCGCGCACGGCGGCGGTGATGCTGCGGTGGGCGCCGCGGCCCCGGGGGGCGACCTGGTGCACGGTGGCGGTGGCGGTCACGGGAGCTCCATTACGTGGTGGGGGAGGCGGGTCGGTCGGGCGCGGGCGGAGGCGGCGGTGGCAGTGGTGGCGCCGGGGTGACGCGCGGGAACGCGCGACCCGGGCTGGGCAGGTCGCCGCCGTACTTGCCGGCCGCCTGGGTGATCTCGTAGGAGAGGTACCGGGACAGCGCGGACTCGGCCCAGTTCATCCCGAGCTCGCCGAGGCCGCCCTTGTGGAAGACCCTGGAGCCGGTGGACAGATGCCAGGCGTTCCTCGCCAGACCGGTGCTCACCCCGCCGAACAGGGAACCCGCGGCGCCCCACGCGCCGGCCTTCAGCGCGTCCCAGCCCTTGATCTCGTGGCCGTTGACGCCGAAGACCGCGGAGCTGATGGCGGTGCTGACGAAGCCGCTGAGCGCCCCCGTGGCCAGGCCGACCGTGTTGGCGTAGGTGGCGCTGCGCCAGCGGGTGGCCTTGTCCTGGGCGGCGAACTCGGTCGCCCAGTCGTCGGTCTGGGTGGCCATGGTCTGGTTGGGGTGCCCGCCCCAGTCGCTCACGCCCATGTGGGTTTTCAGCAGGCCCAGCCGTGTTTGGTTGTACAGCAGGTTGAGCCCGCTGCCGAAGGTTCCGCCGACCGTGCCGGAGAGCAGCGCCTTGTAGACGTCGATGTCGGTGACGGTGCCGTTGTTGGTGGCGGCCGTGATGGCCAGGCCCGCGGTGAGGTCGGTGACGAAGCCGGTGCCGAACGAGGTCAGACCGCTGCGGAGTTCGCGCTGCCACATGGGCATCTCGACGACGTCGCCGTTCCTGAAGCCGGTGAACGGGCCGTGCCGCACGTCCTGTATCTCCCGCAGGTGGCCCATGACCTCGACGTCCATGCCGCGGAAGTCGGCCTCCCGGCCGATCCGGGCCCAGCCGCCCCTGGCGCCGGGCAGGCCGATCTCGCCGCCGATCCGAGGCAGGCCCCCTGCCAGGAACTGGAGGATTCTGGCACGGCCGGACGTGCCGAAACGGCCGAACGCGTCGGTCGACCAGACCCGTCCGTCGACGGTCCGCCACTGGACGAGGTGGTTGTTCTGGAACTCCGCCCACTGGCCCCACTGCTTGTCGATCACGCGATAGCGGCCGGGGACGCCGTCCACGGAGACCTTCTCGCGGAACACCTTGCCGGCGTCGAACTCCTTCCAGACGTCCGGGTCGACGCGCACGGTGACGGGCGGCTCGAAGTGGCGGGAGGCGTCGGCGAGCAGGTCGCGCAGGGTGAGACGGCCGGCTTCCGCGGTGGCGGGCGCCTCGTGGCGGCCGGAGGCGTCGAGCAGGTCGCGCAGCGTTCGCCCGACGGGAGGGTGGGCCGGCGGCGTCACCGGGTCGGGGGTGACGATCTCGTACTTGAACTCGCGGACCCGCTCGCCGACCCGCTGGCGGACCACCTGGTCGTCGACGAGGTCGCGCCAACGCCCGGCATCGAGGTCGTCGTGGACGCGGACGCCCTCGGAGTGGACGGTGCCGTCGTCCGCCCTCTTGGTCCACTTCCAGGTGCTGTCCTGCTGCTTCACCGCGTCGATCCAGGAACTTCCCGTGTCGGTGGCGTTGCGTTCGCGGACGAGGTTGCCGGCGAGGTCGAAGTCCTTGAACGAGTCGTCCCAGGGCAGGGCGTACACTGAACCCCGGTTCTGCTTGCGCAGGCCCTCGCCGACGACCGTCTCCGGGGCGGCCGGGTCGTAGGCCTTCCAGGTCCACCGGGAGCGGTAGGGGTTGCCGGACGATTCCACGATCCGGCCGTCCACCAGGTCGCGGCGACCGGAGAGATGCTGCACGGCGTTGCGGTCGACCCAGAGACCCGCGTTGTCGTGGAGGCGGAGTTCCTCGGTGGTGGGAGCTTCGTACAGGTATTCGCGCGTTCCCGCGCCCACGCCCTCGCCGCGCAGCCGTACCCGTTCGATGCCCTGGGGGTCGGTGAAGACGTCCTTCCACCGTCCGTCGCCGTCGACATGGCGGATGCCGCTCTGGCCGGACGTCGTGTCCTTCCAGTGCAGTTCGTACGAGGCGCCGCTGTGGTACTCGGGTGCCGGAGCCCAGCGTGCGGGTGTCTCCAGGCTGCGTCCGACCTCGATGACATGGCCGTTCTCCAGCTTCCTGACCTCCCGCACGACGCGGCCGTACTGGTCGAGGTCGACCCAGTTGGAGCCGGTGGGGTGGAGCCGGACACCGGTCAACTTGGTGCCGTCGGTGGCGGTCTCGGTCCAGTAGCTGACCCGGTTCAGGGACTCTCCGCCGAACAGGTCGCGGAAGAAGCCGTCGAACGGGTTGCGGCCCGCCGCCCCCTTCCACATGAAGGCGGGCGGACGCATGTCGGCGAACCGCGCGACGAGCAGGCTGCCGCCGTCCGCCAAAGCCTCCATGCGCTCGATCTGGGCGTTCGCCGGGTTGAAACCGGTGTAGTCGCCGGGGTCGATCCGGGCTCCGGCGGGGGCGTGGCCGGGCAGGAACGTGTGTTCCTTGTACATCCCGGAGCCGTGCAGACCGTCGAACGGCCAGGTCTGTCCGCGCTGCTGGGCCACCGTCTCCAGGCCGGTGGCCGGATCACGGTAGGTGTCCTGGAAAGCGACGTGGTTCCAGCTCCAGTGGCGCTCCCCGGACAGCACCTCGGCGCCGCTCTTGTCGAAACGCTGCCACGTCCAGTGCCCGTCCGCCCCCTTCTCGGCCCGCACGAGCCCACCGTCGACTGCCTTGTTGTACGTCCGTACGTCGAAGGTGTTGAGGGGGCGCCAGGTACCGGTCGTCACGTCGTGGAACGTGCGCTGGTTGACGTCCCCGATGCGCAGGCCGTGCCGGAGCCGGTTGCCGGCGGCGTCGAACTCGCTCCACCGGGCGCGGCCGGACGGGCGCCAGTCGATGTGCAGGGTGTTGCCGTTCTTCAGCACCTCGCGCTCGAAGAGGGGCACCTTGCCCTGACTGGTGCTGGTCAGCCTGAACTGGCCGGTACCGGACCGCTCCACGGTGGCGGTGTGGAAGGTGCCGGTGAGGGCGGTGCCGTCGCCGTCGGTGCGGACGGCCTTGCCGGCGGCGTGGTCGATCTTCCAGAACTCGCCCGTGAACCCGCCGGCCTTGCCGCGCACGGCGACGAACTCCTCCAGCAGTCGGCCGCCGTCAGAATCGAACACCGCCCGCTCCATCGCGTGGGCCGCCGCTCCGGTGGAGGACAGGGCGATCCGGCCGTCGTCGAGCCGCTCTACGCGCAGCGCGGTGGACGCGAGGCCCGCCCTGTCGAGCGCCTGCGGTGCGCCGTGGGGGGCGCCCACGTCGAAGCGGAGGCCGCCCCGGTCGGCGGGGAGTCTCACATCCCGCAGGGCGGCCATGCCCTCGGGTCCGTAGTGCCACTTCGTGACGCCGGAGGCGTCGGTGATCGTGAAGCCGCCGCGCAGCTCCGCCGGGGCTTGTGGGGCGAGACGCGTGATCGTGAGGGTGTCGCCGGCTGGGTGTGCGCCCGCGAACGTGAACGCGTCGGGAGTCCAGGTCCCGCCCTCGGCCGTGCGGCCGGTGATCTGGACCTTCAGCCCGTCGACGCCGTCGGGGCCACCCCTCAGGAAGATCTCCTGGTGGAGACGCTCGCCGTTCGGGCCGAACCCCGTGCTCAGGTCGGTGCCCGTATGGGTGACGGTGTAGCGGCTGCCACCGGGCCCGCCGTGCGGTGTCGGCGTGACGGTGAAGTCGCCGAGGGCGCGGCCGGCCTCGTTCCGGAGATCCTCGAGACGCAGGGCGAGCGGCAGGTCCAGGTATTCGCGCAGGGTGGTGGCGGCCCCCTGCCGTATCCCGAGGTGAGCCTGCGAGGTCATCGCGCGGAGCTGGTCGTGGAGAAGCCCCGGGCCCAGACCGAACCTGTCGAGCGACTGGGTGGCGTCGGCGGCGAGCTGCTGGATCTGGGGGAGATCCGGTGTCCGGAAGGCTGGGGAGTCGGCGCCGGCATGCAGGAAGTCCATGGCCGGAGCGATGCCCGACAGGTCCGTGGCCGCACCTTCGGGCACATGCGGTGTGCCCGATGCCTCGTCGAGTGTGCGCTCGAAGATCTGCGCCACATCGCCGAAGTCCTCGTCCGGGAAGCCCTCCTCGGGGACGGAGTTGAGCGGGAAGCGCTCGGACAGCGGGTCGACGAGCCGGGTGGGCGGGGTGCCGGGAGCGCCCTCGGTGAAGCGGAGGAAGCCGGAGCCGTCGCGGGCCGGCAGGTCCCGGAAGGCGAGGCGGCCGGTGCGGTCGAAGTGGAAGCGGCTGCCGGTGACGCTGTCGGTGAGGGTGAACCCGCCGGGCAGGTGTCCGGCCAGCGCTCCCTCGGTCGGGGTGAGCGGCATCGAGTTGAGGACGCCGGAGGTACCCCTGACCTCGACGTCGGTCAGCGCCTCCCCACCCGCTCCGGTGACCATACGTACGACGATCGGAAGGTCGGTGGGCAGTCCCTCCCCAGACAGAACCGTCTCGCGTGCCAGGAAGTGGCCCTGGTCGTCGAACAACCACGACGTGGTTCCGGTCGGATGCGTGACGAGGTATTCACCGCCCGCCATGCGTTCGACGGCGAAGTCCGACCCTCTGAGCGCCGAGTCCGCCGCCGGGTCGCGGTGGACCAGTTCGAGGGCCAGACGAGTGCCTTCCGTGTCGGTGCCGGGGACGCGTACGGTCCGTATCTCGAAGTCCGCGAGGTCGTCCACGCCGGAGGGGCGGATGACGGGCTGCGCGTCCAGAAGCGTCTGCCAGTGCTCGTCCAACCGTGCCCGAAGGGCCGCGTCGTCGAGTTCGGGCAGGCTGTCGGCGCCGAGCCTGGAGACCGTTCCGTCCGGCAGGCGCAGGTGGCCCAGGGCGAGGTCGTCGGCGTCGGGCACGGGGCGGGTGACGCCGGACGCCTCGTCGAGCGTCCGGTGGAAAATCCGTGTCAGGTCGTCCAGGGAGCCGTCCGTGAAGTGGCCGGACGCGTCGTCGAGATCGTCGAGCCGGGTCGGCGGGACGTCGGTTCCCTCGGTGAAGCGGAGGAAGCCGGAGTCGTCGCGGGCCGGCAGGTCCCGGAACATCAGGGTGCCGTGCGCGTCGAAGTGGAAGCGGCCGCCGGTGACGGTCTCGGTCAGGGTGAAGCCGCCCGGCAGCCGCTCCTGGAGGCTCCGTTCCGCCGACGTGAGCCGGAAGGAGTCGGACACGGCCGAGGACACGCTGTCGCGACCGACCAGCCCCACAAAGCGGCTCGTCATCCCGTCCGGGGCGACAGAGGTCTTCGTCACCCTGAACCACAGGTCGGACGGCAGCCCCAGATCGCGGTCCACGAGCGCCGTCTCGCGGGCGGCGAAGGCGCCACCGGCGTCGAACTCCCACCGCGCGGTACCGGCCGGGTCGGTGACACGGAACCCGCCGTCCGCCAACCCCTCCACCGTGAACCGCGGCCCCATGTCCGGCACACCCCGGGGCGGAGGGATCCGCGCGGCCTCGATGTCCAGCCGGAACGGGCCGGGCGAGCCGTCGAGGGCGGTGACATGCGTGATCCGCAACTCCCGGCCCGCCAGGTCGCCCACCCCGGACAGGTGCGCGCCGTCGAACGGCGTCAGGCGGGTGATCGCCAGGTCGGTGGGAACTCCGAGGTCCGCCGGGCGGGGGACGGCCGGGCTCTCCACGGTCATGTGCACGCTGGCCGGGCTCTCCATGGCGATGCGCTCGCCCCTCGGGCCGACGCCGTGGACGCCCTCGGGGGTGTGGACCACGAAGCCGTCGTCGCCCATCCGCACACGGGTGCCGGCAACGATCCCGTTGCCGTCGTGGAGGGCCCAGTTGATCTCCGCGCCGGGCTCGAACGTGATCCACTGCCCGGTGGGCCGCTTCAGGTCGTCCAGCAGTGTCAGCGCGCCGACGTGCGGAGTCGGCAGGCTCCCGGAGTTCACGCCCTCGAGGCCGCGCGGTTCGACGACGAGGGGCTTCGGTTCGAAGTCCGCCTTGACCGTGGCCACCGGCCGGAGATCTCCGGCGGCCTCGTCGAGGACGTGACCCGCACCGACCTCGGCCGCCGTGGGGTTCGGGCCGTCGAGATAGGCCCGCGGAATCACACCCTTGACCAGCCACTCCTGGTCCCGGGTGGTGTTCAGCAGGGCGCGGACGTCGTGGGCGATCCTGGCGCCCATGTCCTTGCCGCCCCGGCCTACGAGCGTGACGTCGTTCTCCTTGAGGAACCTGATGACGTCCTGCGTGGAACTGTCCGCGCGCAGTGATCCGAAGTCGAGTTGCTTGCGGATCGTCCAGTCGAGCTGTTCACGGATCAGCTGCTGGAGGTCGCGCGCCGGGAGGATACCGACGCCCGCCAGCCTTCCGGCCTTGATGTCCGCGCCCAGCCGGTGGGCGTCGAGGGTGAACTCGAAGTTCCCGTACACCTTGTGCGCGTCGTTGGTGGCCTCCGCGAAGGACGTGAACGGGCTGTCGCTCTTCAGCTTGACGTTCTGGGCGCCACGCACATGATCGAACGCGGAGGTCAGTCCCGTCGGATTGGCCGGGATCATGCCGACGGCCGGGTCGAAGTGGGACTTGACCAGGCCCTTGTCCACATCGAGGATCCGCTGGAACGGGACGTTGTCCTGCCGGACGAGCCTGACACCCCGCAGCTCCTCCAGCTCGAACCGGTTGATGAAGGAGTGGTCCGGCCGGGGAGCCAGGTTCGGCAGGTCCACGGACGGCAGCCCGGATCCCGAGGCCCGGCCCGCGGAGTCCAGCAGGTCCGACACCGGCGCGAGCGGAGTGCTCGGCGCGTCCGGTACGAACTTCAGGGAGTCGGCGGCCGGGTAGGGGCCGGTCAGGTACTCCTTGGGGACGGCGCCCCTGACCAGCCAGGTGTTGTCGCGGCGTACCTGGAGGAGCGCCTTGATGTCCGGGGTGACCTTGGTGGCGATTCCCTTGGTGATCCCGTATTCGCCGGTGAGGAGGTTCTGGATGTCCTTGTTGCCGGTCGTGTGGGTGAAGTGCGGCGGGACGTCCAGTTGGGGGTTGCCCACCCGCTGCCGGATCTCGTCCAGGATCGCCCGCTGCAACTGCGCGTTGGAGACGATCTCCACGTCCTTGACGCTGTCGGCTCCGACCCGGATGTCCCTGCTGAGGGCGGCCAGGTCAAGTCCGATCTCGTTGGTTCCGTAGGGCTTTGCCAGAGTGGCGGGCGGGGAGAACGCGGTGAACGGGCTGTTCTCCTTGAACGCCTTGGCGTTGACCGTGGTCACCGCCTGGAGCGGTGTGGTGGTGCCGTCGAGCCTGACCGGTACGAGGCCCTCCTCGGTCAGCCGCGTCTTCAGTCCGGACTTGAGGCTCTGCGCCGTGAAGTCGATGTCCTGCCGCACCAGCCAGTGCACCTGTGGCACGGACGGCGCGGGCACCGCCGGAGCGACGGGCAGGTCCTGCGGGCCCACGACCCGCTGGGGAGCCGAAGGCCCCGGCAACGACTGGAGGTGGAGCGGCGGTTCAGGGGTCAGGGTCTGGCCCCCGGGGCCGATTTTGGTGACGATGCCGTCGGTGCCGGTGAGAAGGAAGCCGTCGTCGGCCATCTCCACCCTGATGCCGGGGACGATTCCGGTCTCCGACCGGACCACCCACGTGACGCTCTCCCCGCCCTCCATCGTGATCCACCGGCCGGTGGGATGCCCCAGCTCGTTCGTCAGATGCAGTTCACCGATCGGCAGGTTCGCCGCCGGACCGTCCATACGGGCCATCATCACCGTCACGTTCTGGCGGACGGTGTCCAGGTTCAGCCCGAGGTCCTCGAAATCCATCCGCGCCTCGTTGAACCGCAACTCCGCTGCACTCAGGTCCAGTTCGGCCTGGGCACGGTTCAGCGGGGGTACGTCGGGCAGCTCGGTGAGCCGCGAGAGTTCGCGGCCGGCCGTGTCCAGCCCCATCTCGGCGTCCTGCACCCGCAGCCAGGCATGGAAGCGCTCCGTCGCGGTCCTGCCGACCTCACCGCCCGTGATGACCTCCCGCAGGGTGAGCGGCGGGAACCCGGTCGGCGTCGTGGCCGCCCCGGCGACGTGGCCGGTCCTCACTGGCCCCAGGCCCAGCAACTCCCGCGCGCGGCGGATGTCGCCACCAGCGTCGGGAAGCAGCCGCACCAGGTCGTCGAGCTTGATGCCGGGCCCGGCGGTGTGCGGTCCGGTCAACGTCCCCGCGAATGAGGGAAGACCGGCGACGGACTCGGCGGGGTCCAGGACACGGACCGTCACCTCGTCCTTCAGCCGGACCTGGATGTCCACCGGGTCGGTCTTCCCGATACGCAGGACCACCCCGTCCGGTGTGACCTTCACGAGGTCGATCTCACCGTCGAGGATCTTGCCCACCTGGACGGCGCTCAGGCCGCCGAAGTCGCCGTCGAGACCGAGCTCCGCCAGGTCCGGCAGGTCGTCGACGGGCTTCAGCAGGCCGGCGCCGGTACGGTCCAGACCCATGACGCTGTCCAGGTGCCGCAGCCGGGTGACCGCGCTCCGCGGTTGCTCCAGCAGCGCGGACCGGGGGCCGGGGATGCTCGCACTGCCCAGCTCGTCCAGGGTGTCCAGGGTGTCGAGGGTCCAGCGCGTCTGTGGGGGCAGCAGTCCGCCCGGCTCCAGGTCCAGCACGTCGATGCCCTGCTCGCCGAGCGGCCTGCCGAAGGAGGAACCCGCCGTGTCGAGGTCGTTGAAGAAGGCCGGTTCCGCCAGGTCGTCGAGGCCGTTGGAGAACCGGCCGGGCGTCGCCCTGGAGATGCCGGAGACGGAGGACAGGGAGCTCACGCCCGGGGTGCGCGACACCGCGGTCGGCGGGGGCCCGAACTCGGCCAGGTCGCCGATCGCGTCGTCCCAGGCCTCGGTGCCCGGAAGGACCAGCTTGCCGATGTCCTCGCCCGGCCGTCCGGCGCCGGGTGTGTACAGGCCCGTCTTCGTCAGGTCGAAGACGCTGCCGCCGGCGGCGCCCGTACCCCGGCTGATCGAGCGGCCGACCGAGGGCCGCATGAGCAGGCCGCGCTCGAGGAAGCCCGTGCGGAAGGCCCCCCGGTAGCCGAACGCGGCGAGTTCCCCGTACCGGACCGGCAGTACGGCGGACACCGCGAGGTCGAAGGCCCGGCCCGCGTTGATGACCGCGTAGACGCCGAGCCGCTTGGCCGTGCTGCCGCCGACGAACGCGGTGGACATGAAGAAGTCGCGACGCAGCGCGAACCGCCCCTGCTGCCACGTGCCCTTGAGGAACCCAGGGAGGGACCGCAGCGCGCCTCCCAGCATCCGGGTCGCTCTCGCCGTGAGACCGGGTACGCGGGACAGTCCCCTGGCGGTCAGGCCGCCGAACCGGGTCAGAGCCCGACCGGTCATGGCGGCCAGGGCGTCGGGGCGCAGCAGCAGCTTGCCGCCCTGCAGCACCAGGTGCCCGCTTCCCGCCAGGATGCGGGGAATCGCTCTGGCGCCCGCGCGAAGGCCTCTGGAGCCGACAGCGGCAGCTGTCTTGAACAGGCCCGCCATCTTGCCGAAGGTGGTGAGCCCCTTGGTCGACGGCCCGAGAAGGCCCAGGGCGGCCAGGCCCAGACCCCTGGCGTCTGTCTTGCCGGACGCGTAGTCCGCCACGGCCTTGAGGAAGATCGCCGCGTTCAGGCCCAGGGCCATCAGCCCCAACGGGCCGGTGAAGACGATCGCGAGGATCGAGACCACGAGCGCGATGATCTCCAGGGCCTGCCAGAACTTCTGCCAGCCGCTCTTCCTCGGCTTGGGGACAGGCTTGGACACCAGCTTGGCCGCGTCCTCCAGGGCGTTCTCGAGGATCTTGGCCTCGCCGGTGATGAAGTCGACCTCGGCTCGCACGTCGTTCTTCGCGGCGGTCAGCTCGGGGGGCAGCCCCCTCTTCCCGCTCACGAGGCCCAACACCGCCTCCCAGAGCGGCGGGGCGTCTCCCGCCACGACACCAGCCGGGGGGATCGCCACGGCGCCGCCGCGCCGCGCCGCGCTGTCCGCTCTGCCCTGGGCGTCCCTCAGTGCGTTCGCGTAGCGCTCCGCGGCCGAGGCGGCCTGGTCGAAGGAGCGCTGGATGTTCGGTACGAACGTCGTCCGGAGCTCCCGCTGGATGTAGTCGCGCAGCCCGTCCGCGGTCTGTCCCTCGAAGCCCCCGTTCTCCGATTTGAGCAGGAACGCGTCGAGCCCTCGGGCAGCCTCGGCGGCAAGATCCTGGAGATGGCGGAAGTCCCTGGCGATGTCGTCGATGACACCGGGGTTCCCGGAGACCGGATTTCCGTTGTAACCGACTTTTGTCCAGTCGTCGGGGCTGGCCACGGGGTCCTCCAAGATGTCCAGGACTCAGGGGTCGCCCGCACATACGCGGATGACGTGGTGGTGACGTAAAAACGGGGAGCGGCAGTTCAACGGAGTGATGGACGCCACATAACCGCAGGTCGGTGCGGGGGTGAAGAAAATTTCTTTGAACCCTTCGGGCCCGTGACTGCGTCTACAGGGCGGACATGACGCCGGAGCCGAGAGGTGCCCGGCCTGTAATGCCACCGGCCCGTAGTGCCACCGAGCCCTGGAGAAAGGACGGAAGACATGGGTCGCATATCCGTCGACTACGACCTGATGTACCAGCTCGCGCGGGACATCTGGGCTCTCCGCGACAAGTTGCTCGACACCTCGCGCGCGCACCACGGCTTCACACCGTCGGACATCGGCCCCCGAGAGGAGACCGCCGGGGCGCTGACCTACTTCTACGGCGCCTGGACGAACTCGTTCGAAGACGCCTGGCAGGTGATGACCGATCTCGGGAACCTCCTCGACGAGATGGGCAAGGCGTTCTACGACCAGGACGCACAGGGTGCCGTCTCCTCGCGCCAGCAGGAAGCGGCCATGGTGCGCCAGGAGGCCGGGCGGGAGAACCAGGCCAACGAGCAGAAGAAGGATGCCCGGCTGGTCCAGGCGAAGGCCGAGGACCTGCGGCAGCGCTATGCGGCCAGGCAAGCGACCGTGGACAAGCAGCAGGCCGAACTGGACAGGAAACGGGCGGCACTCGACGACGAGCAGCAGGTCCTGAACAAGCGCCAGGAGGACCTGAACAAGCGGTACGACGAGCGGCAGAAAACGCCGGACGCGGATGCCGGCGATCTGCGGCGGGAGCAGGAAGGCCTGTGGAAGGACCAGGACCGGCTCGACGAGGCGCAGGACCGGCTCGACAAAGAAGGGGAGCCGCTGCGCGAACGGTCCGAGGGCTTCCTGAAGGACTACACCGACGAACTCGACGAACTGCGGAAAACTCCGCCCGAGTCATTGGGGGACGACACCGGCTGGTTGCGTGGCCACCGGGAATTGGCCGATGATCCCGACACTCCGCCGGCACCGGTGCCCGACGCCCTGGTGCGGGAGACCGCGGACGGCAGGACCGAGGTTTCCTACAAGCTCGACGAGAACGGCGAGATCGAGCTGGACAAGAACGGAAATCCCCTCGAGACGACGACCACCGTCACCAACAAGAACGGCCTGACCTACTCCGAGACCAACCGTTCGCTGGCCGGTCACGGGGACTCCGTGACGACGATCCGGGCCTCCGACGGGTCGGTCACCAAAATCTATGTGGACAACAATCCCGAGGGTTACGGCCCGGGGGAATCGATCCGCTACATCACCGACGAAAAGGGCGCCGCGCTCCAGACCTGGCGCAAGACGCCGGGCGGCGAGTGGGGGATGGTCTGGGACAGAAACAGTGACCCCTCCGGCGAGGAGGAAGCCGAGGAGGGCGTGGGCAGACCACCCGCGTACCTGACGGTCGAGAAGCCGCTCGTCAACGGCGCGGGGCGTCCGCTCGACGGCTACTCCCCCGGGGCGAAGACCATCGAGCTGTCGGGCGGCGCCACCCGGACGGACTACACGCGCCCCGACGGCTCCGGGCTCACGGTCGTCACGACGGACACCGTCCGTTACGTCGCCGACGGGAGCAACGAGATCCAGGAGGTCTGGTACAGGAGCCGGGCCGGGGGCTGGTACCTGAAGGACTCCGCCTCCCAGCTCATCCGCTACGGCGACGAACCTCCCCTCGGGACGCTCGGGGACGGTTGGCGGTGACCGTCCCCCGGACGGCCGCCCCTCCCCGGCTTCCCCACCCATGACTCCCTGCGGGCGCCCCTCCCTCCCGGGCGCCCGCAGGGCCCGCCGGAGCGCTTCCATCCCGGTCGCGCACCGGCTTCCACCCTCACCACCGCGCACCGGTCGGCATGACCGGTCGCACCGACAGGCGAAAGAGGACACCATGTCCAAGACCCATGTAGACGACGAGCAGGTCGACGCGACGGCCGCCAAACTCACCAGCGCCGTCGACAGCACCCTCGTACCCCAGCTGGAGAGCCTGCAGCGCGAGGTCGTGGACCTTCTCGGCAACGGCCTGGTGCTGGCCCAGACCAGCCCCGCGCTGCAGGATTCCTACCAGAGCTTCAACAAATCGGTGACCGAAGCCGTGCAGAACATCAGGGAGTTCGCCAAGCAGTTCGTGTCGGTCAAGGACTCCGTGAAGAACCTGGACGCCCAGATCAGGCAGAGCATCCCCGCTGGCAAGTGACCAAGGCTCTGTCGGCATCCAGGGGTGTCGGCCCGGAATCCCCTTCCCGGGCCGGCACCCCTTTGTCATGCCCGCTGTCCGGACGGGGCGCCGGGCACGGTGCTGACCGTTTCATCCCGATTTCCGCCGCGTGCAAAACCTCACGTTCACCTCAAGGCCCCTTGAAAGTCTCGACGGCCTACATAGACTCACGCCCCAATAGGAACCACTTCTTCCGCTTGTGGATGTCGTGGCTCCGAATTCCCGCGTTCGTCCCGCTCAACTCAAGCCGCACGCGCGGCGCCCAACGCGACCGGATCATGAGACCGATGCCGGTACTGGGGGAGGCACATCCCATGAGAACGACTTCATCCGGCCCGGCCGCGCCCCGGAGCGCTGCCACACCCGGAGCGTCCGTTCCCTGCCGTGAGGGGCAGACCCGTCTGCTCTACGAGCGACACCACGGACCTCTCCTGCGCTACGTCAGCGGCCTGCTGCACGGCGACCGCCAGCGCGCCGAGGACTTCGTCCAGGAGACGCTGCTGCGCGCCTGGCTGAGCACCGCCGACCAGCCGGCGGACTGGGCACCCTCGCGAGCCTGGCTGTTCCGGGTGGCGCACAACCTGGTGATCGACTGGACGCGACGCGAGCAGTCACGCCCCGAGCGCCACCAGGAACTCCTGGAGGCACACGCCGAGCCCGTCGACCCGATCAGCGAGGCCGTGCACCGCTGCTTCCTCGTGGACGCCCTCTCCCGTCTCTCGCCGTCCCACCGCGAGGTCCTCTTCTACCTCTACGTGCTGGGCTGGACCGGCCCGGACACCGCGGACGCGCTGTCCATACCGCCGGGCACGGTGAAGTCCCGTACCCATCACGCGATACGGGAGCTGCGCCGACGGCACCCTCAGCACACGCTGGTGGCGGCATGACGACGGACACCCGGCTCCACGCGCACCTGATCGCGCTGGCCAAGCCCGACAAGCCGCTGATGACGGGGATCCTGGTCGCCGTCGTCGTGCTTCTGCTGCTGTTCCTCCTGCTGCGGTACCTCGTCCGCCGGCACGGTGGCTGGCGGCGGTGCCGGCGCCGCGTCTCCCAGGAGCTCGCCCTGACCCGGCAGGCGTTCGGCGAGCCCCTGCGGGCCTTCCGGCGCCACCGCCGCGGCGTACGGACCCTGGCCAGGCACCTGCGCGACCCCCGGGCCGGCCTGCTGGTGCGGCGGTTGCTGGGCGCGGCCGAGGCAGCCCTCGGAGACGTACCCGGCGCCTTCCCCTACGGACTGCGGACGGAGCCGGGCGGGGCCAGCGTCCAGATCGCCGCCCGCCGGCTGCCCGCGGCCCCCGCCCCCTGGGAGTACGACGAGGTACCCGGCCCGCAGTCCTGGTACCTGGAACTCGACCGCCTCGAAGACGGTACGGCCCTGCCCGACGCCACCCCCCGAGCCGGCGCCCGGGTCCGGCCGCTGCCCGTCACCGTCGGCATGTCGGACGACACCTGCGTCCATCTCGACCTCGCCGCCGGGCCCCGGATGATCACGGTCGAGGGCGACTCCGCAGCCCGGACACGCCTGTTGCAGGCGCTGGCCGCGCAGCTCGACCGGCCGGGCAGCGGAGCCTCGGTGACCGTGACGGACGGCGTCCACCCGCACTACCACGGGGAGCGGCTGGAGACGGTGCTGCGGGACCTGGAGGACACACCCCCCGCCGAGTCGGAGGAGACGGTCTCCGCCGCCACCACGGTGCTGGTCTGTGCCGCACCCACCCCGGAACAGACCCGGCGGCTGGCAGCGCTCACCGCCTCGGGCACCGTCGTCTGCCTCGTGGACGGCCCCGCACCCGGGCAGAGCTGGGCCCTGCGCGTCGACGCCCGTGGCTGGGTCACCGCCCCGGAACTCGGGTTGCGCGCGGACTGCGCCCCGCTCGGCAGGGCCGTGGCCGCAGCCGTACGGGCGGACCGGCGCCGCTCGCGCCGCGTGCCCGAGCGGCGCGGACCGGCCGAGCCGGCCGCCGAGACCGGCGCGCCGCCGGAGCAGAAGGCGCTCCTGTCACCCGAACTCGTGGAAGAACCCGTGCTCCCGGCCCCGCCCCCGACGGGTGCCGACCTGCTGTACGAGCCGGCCACCGCCCGCACGCGCCCCACCCGGGCGTCCGCCCCCGACGAGCAGTGACCGTTCCCGCCAACCGAGCGTGAGTGAGTCCGTTCGGCCGCGCGCCCCGAACCCCCGACCCCCCGAACCCTCCGAAGGGGAGACGTGAAACTCCTCGTCACCACCGTGACCGACGGCGACCTCTCGAGCCGTCAGGACGTCGTGCTGAGCGCCGACGCCACCACCCCCGTCCAGGAGGTCGCCGAGCACCTGGCCCGGATGCGGGCCGAGGCCGCGCCACCGGGCACGGACCCGGAGTCCACCGCACGTGCCTGCTATCTGGGCGACGAACCGCTGCCCCCCGGAGCGCCGCTGGCCGCCACCGGGATCATGGACGGCAGCGTCATCGGCCTGGGCGCTCCGGTGCCCAGGACAGGCGTGGAGTACGGGCCGGAGCGCTCCGCGATGCCGCAGCCGCAGCGGACGGACCACGCACCGGTCGTCGAGCTGCAGGTGGTCGGGGGACCCGACGCCGGGCGGGTGTACGCCCTCGGCGTGGGCACCCACGGCATCGGCCCGCTGGAAGGCTCCGCCGTACCGCTGCGGGGACGCGGCGTCCCGCCGGACGGCGTACGGCTCACCGTGCGCCCGGACGGATCGGCCATCGTGGAGCTGCCGGGGGAGTTCACGGCACGGCTGTCCGTTCCGGAGCCGCCGGAGCACCGGGGCAAGCCCGACCTGCCGCTGCTGCCGCTCGTGGCGGAGGACGACGAGGAGGAGCGGGCCGCCGACGAGCCGTGGGACGACGCTCTGCTTCCCGACGGCTGGGAGCACTGGCCCCTCGGCGGCGAACTCCAGCTCGGCGCGTTCCTGTTGCGGCTGACGGAACCGACCCCGAGGGACGCCGCGGTGGTGCCGTCCGAGGGCGGCGGCGGCCTGGACCACAACCGCCCGCCGCGCATCCTGCCGCACCTCGCACCCGAGCGGTTCCGGCTGCCTTCGCCACCCGAGCCGCTCGGACGCAGGCCCATCCCGCTGCTCGCGGCGTTCGCCCCGATGATCTTCGGCCTCGTCATGGTCCTCTTCTGGAACTCGTACTTCTACCTGATCTTCATGCTCCTGTCGCCGCTGATGATGGCGGCGAACCACGTCAGCGGGCGGCGCCAGGCGCGCGTGGACCACGAGGGCAAGTGCCGCGTCTACCGCCTGCGCCGTGCCTCCCTGGAAGCGGACGTCCGGCACAAGGTCGCCACCGAACAGCGGCTGCGCACCGAGAACGCGCCCGACCCCGCGCTGGCCGGGCTGTGGGCGGTCGGCCCCGGCCACCGGCTGTGGGAGCGGCGCCGCGGCGACCCGGACCATCTCGCCCTGCGCATCGGGACCGCCGGGCAGCCGTCCCTGCTCGGCATCGACGACACGGCGCGCGAGGACAACCACACCGCCGTCCACTGGACCATCCCGGACGCCCCCGTCTGCGTCGACCTCGAGCACTACGGCGTGGTGGGCGTGGCCGGGGAGACCGGACCGGTCCAGGCGCTGGCCCGCTGGCTGGCGGCCCAGGCCGCCGTGCTGCACACCCCCCGCGATCTGCGGATCGTCGTGCTCACCGACAAGGCGTCCCGGCAGTCGTGGGAGTGGGCCTGCTGGCTGCCGCACACACGGGACGGTCTGCCCGGATCCCGAGGCGGCGCCGTCACCCTCATCGGCAACGACCCGGAGACGGTGGCCAACCGCGTCGCCGAGCTGGTCTCCACCCTGCGGACCCGCCAGCGGGCCGCCGAGTCGACCATGAGTACGGCGCTGCTCAGCGAACCGGACGTGCTCGTCGTGATGGACGGCGCCCGCCGCCTGCGCGACGTCCCCGGAGTCGTGTCCATCCTGAAAGAGGGCCCCGGAGTCCGGATCTTCCCCCTCTGCCTGGACCACGAGGAACGCCTGCTCCCCGAGGAGTGCACCGCGGTGGTCCGCTACGAGAACCACCGGCTGACGCTGCGCCGCACCGGGCTGCCCGACCTGCCCGACATCCGCCCCGACCTGGTCGAACCCGCCTGGTGCGAGCGTCTCGCCCGGGGGATCGCACCGATCCGCGACGTCACCCCGGACGCCTCCGAGGGGCTGCCCGACCGTATCGGCCTGCTCGACCTGCTGGGCATGCCCGAGCCGAGCGGCGAACTGATCGCGGCGCGCTGGGCCGAGCGCCCGTCGTCCACCTCGCTGCTGCTCGGCGCGGGCTACGACGGCGCCGCCGCCTTCGACCTGGTGAAGGACGGTCCGCACGGCCTGGTCGCGGGCACCACCGGCTCCGGCAAGTCGGAGCTGCTGCAGACCTTCGTGGCCTCGCTCGCCGCGGTCAACCGGCCCGACGAACTGACCTTCGTCCTCGTCGACTACAAGGGCGGCAGCGCCTTCAAGGACTGCGTGAAGCTGCCGCACACCCTCGGCATGGTCACCGACCTCGACAGCCATCTCGTACAGCGCGCGCTGACCTCCCTCTCGGCCGAACTGCTGCGCCGCGAGCACATCCTGGCGGCCGCCGCCGCCAAGGACCTGCCCGAGTACCACGGCATGCGCCGCCGGGACCCGGACCTGCGGCCACTGCCCAGGCTCGTCATCGTCATCGACGAGTTCGCCACCCTGTACCGGGAGATCCCGGACTTCATCCCCGGTCTCGTGGGCATCGCCCAGCGCGGCCGGTCCCTGGGCATTCACCTGATCCTCGCCACCCAGCGGCCGGCCGGTGTGGTCAACGCCGACATCCGCGCCAACACCAACCTGCGGATCGCCCTGCGCGTCACCGACGCCGGCGAGAGCCAGGACGTCATCGACACCAAGGACGCCGTCAGCATCTCCCCGCACACCCCCGGCCGGGCCCTCGCCCGGCTCGGGCACGGCACGGTCGTCCCCTTCCAGACCGCCTACTGCGGCGCGTCCCAGCCCGGGGCCGCACCGGCTCAGCAGCAGCGGGCGGTCGAGGCGGAACGGCCCCGGATCTGGGGCGCCGAACTGCCGTGGGAGCGTCTCGGCCGTGCCGTCGGGATGCCGGAGCCCACCGGCGAGCCCCGTGGCGCAGCCGTGGAGGACGCCCCCGCCACCGACCTCAACACGCTGGTGGAGGCGGTGCGCGAGGCGACGGAGCTCATGGACTGCGTACCCCAGCCCAGCCCCTGGCTGCCCCCGCTCGACAGCAGCGTGCTGATGGCCGACCTGCCGCAGCCCGACCAAACCGGCGGAGCCCGACTGGCCCCGGTGTCCTGGGCGCTGTCCGACCTGCCCGGTACGCAGGCCCAACTGCCCGTCCAACTGGACCTCGACACCTTCGGGCACCTGTACGTCATCGGCATCCCGCGCTCCGGGCGCTCCCAGGTGCTGCGGACCATGGCCGGCGCGCTGGCCCGCGGTCACTCCGCAGCGGACGTCCACCTGTACGGCATCGACTTCGCGGGCGGCGCGCTGTCCGCCCTGGGCGTGCTGCCGCACTGCGGCGCCGTCGTGCTCCGGGGCGACACCGAGCGGCTGGAGCGGCTGTTCACCCGGCTCGACGCCGAACTGGAGCACCGCCAGGAGCTGCTGACCCGGCATCACGCGGCGAACCTGGCGGAGCTGCGCGAGATCGTTCCCCCGGCGGCCCGCCCGGCACACGTCATGCTGCTCATCGACGGCTGGGACGCGCTCGTCGACCTCATCGCCGATCACCACGGCGGCCGGCTGATGGACCAGCTCAACCGCCTGCTGCGCGAAGGCGCCGCCTCGGGCCTGCACGTGGTCGGCACGTCCGAGCGCGCCCTGCTGGCCTCACGGGCCAACGCGCTCAACGACAACAAGCTGCTGCTGCGGCTGAACGACCGCAGCGACTACCACCTCGTGGGCAGACGCCCGACCGAGATACCCGACATCGTCAAGCCCGGACAGGGCTGGGCCTCGGACGGTACCGAGATCCAGGTCGCGCTGCTCGGGCCCGGAGCGAGCGGTCAGGAGCAGGCGGAGGCGCTGCGCGCGATCGGCGACGAGGCGACCCGTCGCGACGCGGGACTGCCCGCCGCCCTGCGGCCCGTCCGGATCGGCTCGCTGCCCACGAAGGTGGCCTTCACGGACGCGTACGAGAAAGTGGGCGACGAACTCCGCCGGCCCATGTGGGGATTGCTGGGGCTGGGCGGTGACGATGTCGCGCCCGTGGGAGTGGACTTCGCGGACTCCTCGCCGACGTTCACGGCCATCGGGCCACCCGGTTCCGGCCGCAGCACCACGCTGGCGAGCCTCGCGGTCTCCCTGCTCGCCTCCGGTACCCGGCTCGTCGTCCTCACCCCCCGGGAGTCGCCGCTGCGCGCCCTGAAGGGGCATCCGGGCGTACGGCTGCTCACCTCGCGGAACCCCACGGCACAGGAGTTCACCGAGGCCCTGGGGAGCGGCGGGCAGTCCTGCGTCGTCCTCGTCGACGACGCCGACCTGCTCGTCCTGCCGGAGATCGACCAGAACCTTCGCGCTCTGGCCGAGTCCGGCAGGGACCGTGGCATCGGAGTGGCCGCCGCCGCCACGGGCGACACCATGGCCGGGGCGATGGGCTGGCTCGGCGCCCTGAAGCGGCAGCGCAAGGGGGTGCTGCTGGAAGCGCAGAGCCTGATGGACGGCGATGTCCTGGGCGTCCGTCTGACCCACGCCCACCTGCGCAACCGCAGGCCCGGCCGGGGACTGACCGTCGACCCGCGTTCAGGGGAACTGATCAACGTCCAGATCCCCGAGACCACCTTCGACTGACGGGCCCGGTGCGCGGCCGTGCCCGCCCGCACGCGGAAGTGGGCTCCTCCCGGCGGGAGGAGCCCACTTCTGGGGATGCGTGAGGGGTTACTCCGTGCGCAGGCCCTCCGGGCGCATCATCCGCAGCAGCGGCGGCACGCTGAGCAGGGTGACCGCGGCGACCACGGCCGCGCCCACGCCGGTCATGGTCAGGACGCTCGCCCAGTCCATGGCCACCGGTGTACGGGTCATCTTCAGCAGCACCGCGCCGAGGGTGACACCCACCGTCGTGGCCAGGACGAGGCCGAGTCCGACCGGGAGGGCCGTCTGCCACAGCACCGACAGGCTCAGCGTGCGGCGCCGCGTGCCGACGGCGACCAGCGCGGAGAGCAGCTTCCTGCGCTCACGCAACTGCTCCAGCTGGGAGACCAGCATGCTCGCGCCGATCAGCGCCAGCACGAAGGCGGAGCCGACGAGCAGGCCGGTGCGGATGGAGGCGTACTTGGCGTTCTCCTTTGTCTCCGACCAGCTGAAGGTCTGTGCCAGGGGGTCGATGCGGGCGGCGACGTTGCGTGCGTACTCCCGCGAGTCCGGCACCGAGGGGTCCAGCCGCAGGTAGACACCGTCCAAGAACACCGCGGGCGCGGCCTTGTGCGGCAGGGCGGCGGGGGTGACCAGCAGACTGTCGTAGTTCTGCAGTGCGTCCTTGCGCTCGTTCACCTGCCGGATGTTCGCCGGAACGGTCCAGGGCACCTCGAGGCCGCGCTCTTCGCCGTCGTACGACGGGTCGATGTAGAGCTGCCGACCGGGCTTCATCAGGGCGATTTCGGCTGTGTTGCGGGGGTCCGAGTAGCCGCTCCGCGTCCGCTTGATGAACACGTCACCGTCCTCGCAGGAGGGCAGTGCGGCGAGTTCGCGCAGGGCGGCGCAGTTACCCACAGTCAGCTGGCTGTTGGTATCCGGGTCGAGACGTGAGTCCCCGTACTCGGAGCGGGCCAGGGCCACTGCGGCCCGGACACCCTTGGTGCCGGCGAATTCGCGCTCGATGCCGCTCTGCGGCTTGGGGCCGCTGAATTGGACCTGCATCTGGACCCGGCCGGGGTCCTGGCCGGTGCTCTTGGTGTACTGGCTCTGCGTTCCCGTGAAGAGCGTCTGCAGCGCGATGGCCCCGGCCACCGCCACAGCGATGCCGTTGACCATGCGGGCGGCAGTGCCGCTGCTCAGCTGCAGTCGCCGCATGGCCAGTTGCCATGACAACGCGCCCTTGCCGAGCCGGACGACGATCGTCTCCACGACCCAGGGCAGCAGGGCGGTGATGCCGATCAGCAGCATCAGGACGCCGCCGATGACGAGGTACTGGTTGAAGGTTCCGTTCTTGCGGCCTTGGCCGACCATCGGGTAGAGTATCGCCAGGCTGGCCAGTGGCGGCACCAGCCGCCACCACAGCCGGCGGCGGCGCTGCTTGGCCGAGCGCACGACACCGAGGGGTTCGACGACCACGCCGCGCATCGCGAGCAGCGTGACCAGCACCGCGGCGACCGGCACCGCCACCGCGACCAGCGCGGCGAGCGCGGGAGCGGGGTCGAGATAGCTGGGCCAGACGCTCATGCCGAGCAACTCGCCGCTGCCCAGCTTCCGGCGGCCGAGCAGGAAGAAGCCGGTGCCCACGGCCAGGCCGAGCAGGGCTCCGGCCAGCGCCTCGCCCGCCGCGATCCGCCGGGTCATGCTCCGGTCGGAACCGACCAGGCGCAGCGCGGCGAGGCGGCGGTCGCGGCGTTCGCCGCCGAAGCGGACGGCGGCGGCGATGAACACGGCGACCGGCGTCAGCAGCACCACGAACACGACCAGAACCATGAGCAGCAGCACCGGGTCGGTCTTCTCGGGCGCCGTGTTCGGCTTGCCGAATTCGGTCAGCCGAGCCACCAGGGAAAAGTCCGTCGGCTTCAGCCCCGAGGTGCCCGCGTAGTAAGCCAGTTCGTGCGAGCCGATCAGTCCGCTCTGGCCGATAGTGCCGGTGATCTTGTACGGCAGGCGCTCTCGCAGCAGTTTCGCGCCGCTCGAGTCCAGCAGGTCCTTGAGCGCGGGGGAGACCACCATCTCGCCCTTGCCCGGGAAGCTGTCGACCCCCGGGGGCAGCGGTGCCCGCCTGCCCTCGGGTTCGACGAGCCGGCCGCGGATGTCGTCGTCGTGCCAGGTGGTGTCGGCGCCGGTGATCAGGAGAGTGTTGTCGGCCTTGGGCGGGGTCGTCTGGGAGTACACGTCCGAGTAGCGGGCGTCGTCCACCTTGCTGCGGGAGGCGACCACGTTGGGCACCGCGGTGCACAGCAGGAGCAGGGCCACGCCGAGGCCGACGCCGACGGCGGTGAGCGTCATCCGCACCCAGCCCTCGCGTCCGCCGGTGACGGCGAAGCGCGCCCCCATGGCCAGGTCTCTGGCCCACTGGTGAGGACTCATACGGCGCGCTCCATGTCGCGGGACTTGCCGTCACGGACGACGACCTCGCGGTCGGCGTAGGCGGCGACGCGTGTCTCGTGGGTGACGAGGACGACGGCGGCGTTGGTCGAACGGGCCGCCTCGGTCAGCAGTTCCATCACGCGGTCGCCGTTGAAGGAGTCGAGTGCGCCGGTGGGTTCGTCGGCGAACAGCAGACGCGGTCCGGTGACCAGCGCGCGGGCCACGGCGACGCGCTGGCCCTGGCCGCCGGAGACCTCGCCGGGACGCTTGCCCTTGAGGCCGTCGACCTCCAGGCGTTCCATCCAGCCGAGCGCGGTCCGCTCGGCGTCCTTGCGGGAGGAGCCGTTCAGCCGCAGCGGCAGGGCGACGTTCTCCACACAGGTCAGCTCGGGCACCAGCTGACCGAACTGGAAGACGAACCCGAACTCGGAGCGGCGCAGCGTGCTGCGCCGGGCGTCGCTCATCTTCGCCAGGTCACGCGCGTCGTAGGTGATCGACCCGGAGTCGGGCGGCACGATCCCCGCGAGGCAGTGCAGCAGCGTGGACTTGCCGGACCCGGAGGGGCCCATCACGGCGACGACCTCGCCGGGCTGTATGGAGAACTCGGCGCCGTCCAGCGCGTTGGTCGGGCCGTACGCCTTGCGCAGGTCGCGCGCGGTGAGCAGGGGACCGGGGCGGGAGAACGTCATCGGGTCACAGCCTTACGGAGTGTGTCGAGTCGGGCCGCGGTCAGCTCGAGCCAGCGAAGGTCGGCTTCCAGATGGAACAGGGCGTGGTCGCAGATCAGCTGATCCGCCAGGTCGCCCTTGCGCTTGCGGTCGGTGAAGATGCGCATGCTGCGCAGATGCTCGGAGCGCTGGGCATCGAGGATCTCGGCGGCGTCGCGCCGGGTGAGCAGGGCGAGGACGACCTTGGTGTAGAGGGTCGACTGGAGGTATTCCTCCGGCTTCTCAGGGGTCGTCAGCCATCGCTCCACGTCGGTGACGCCGGCGCCGGTGATCGCGTAGCGCTTGCGCTCGGGACCGCTGCCCGCCTCGATCCCGTCGACCTCGACGAGACCGTTCTTCAGCAGCCGCGACATCGTCGAGTAGACCTGGCCGTAGTGCAGCGGCCGGTCGTGACCGAACTTCTCGTCGAAGGCCCGCTTGAGGTCGTAGCCGTGGCGCGGGCCGGTTTCCAGGAGTCCCAAAAGGGTGTGACCAATGGACATGACCCGTACTCTACACACCATGTATACGCGTCGTGTATACGTGCTGTGTATAGGTCCAGGGCGCAGGTCGTGGCGGTGCGCGACAGCGCAGGTCAGGGCGCCGGTAACGTCGATCGTCACGGTCCGGAAACCGGCCGGCGCCGGCACGGCGGCAAGGACCTGGTGAGGTGGGAGATCAGGCCGTCGGCGTGGCCGCGAAGGCCGCCAACACGGTCAGTGGTCCGCCTCCGCACCGCTCAGGGTGTCCGCGATCCGCCGGATCAGCCGGGGCGCCTGCTCGGTGAGGTAGAAGTGGCCGCCGGGGTACACCTCCATGCCGAAACCGCCGGTGGTGTGCTCCTGCCAGGCCCGCACGTCGTCCAGCGGGGCCTTCGGGTCGGCGTCGCCCGTCAGGGCCGTCACCGGGCAGCTCACCTGGTGCACCCGCTGCGGGCGGTACAGCTCGGCGGCCCGGTAGTCGCTGCGGATCGCGGGCAGCACCATGCGCAGCACCTCGTCGTCGCCCAGGATCCGGGTGTCGATGCCGGCCAGCCGCTTGATCTCGTCGAGCAGGGTCTCGTCGCCTCGCCGGTGCACGTCCTCCTCCACCCACCGGGACGGCGCCCGCCGGCCCGACGCGAACAGCATCACCGGCACCACCCCGGCCCGCTGCTCCAGCAGACCGGCCAGCTCGAAGGCCAGTGACGCGCCCAGGCTGTGCCCGAACAGGGCCAGCGGCCGGTCGCTCCACTCGTCGAGGAGCAACGGCAGCAAGCGGTCGGCCAGTTCGGGGATGGTCTCGACGCACGGTTCCTGCCGCCGGTCCTGGCGCCCCGGATACTGCACGGCGAGGACCTCGACGCGCGGTGCGAGGGCCTGCGAGACCGGGAAGAAGAAACTGGCCGAACCTCCCGCGTGCGGGAGGCACAGCAGACGTACCTCGCTGTGCGGGGCGGGGTGGTAGCGGCGGATCCACAGATCCGCGTCTTCGCTGTGCGCCGTCACATCGGTCTCCGGGTCTGTCGAGGGCCGGCCGTTTCCGAAGCTAGCAGGCGAGGGGTGCCGCCGAGGCGGTCGCCGAGGTCGCGGCGCACTTCGCGGGTCTCGGCCGCCGTACCCGCGATCTGCGGGTCTCGCACGCCTTCCACTCGCCGCTGATGGACCCCATGCTCGACGAGTTCCGTGACGTCGTGCGGAAACTGGAGTTCCACCCACCGGCGATCCCGGTCGTCTCCAGCGTGACCGGCACCGTCCAGCCCGACGACCAGTGGGCCTCACCCGACTACTGGGCGCGCCAGGTCCGGGACACCGTCCGCTTCCACGACGTGACGACCACCCTGCGCGAGGCGGGCGCCACTGTCCTGTTCGAACTGGGACCGGACGCCGCCCTCACCGCGATGGGAGACAGCGGCGCCGACGGCGCCGTGACACCCGCCGATCCGCTCCGCGTGGCCGCCCAGCGCCGCGACCAGCCGGAATCCAGGTCCCTGGTCACGGCCCTCGGACACCTGCACACCCATGGTGTCCGGGTGGACTGGGAGGCATTCTGGGCGGACCGGGGCACCCGGCCGGTGCCGCTGCCGACGTACGCCTTCCAGCGGCGGCGCTACTGGCTGCGCCCCAAACCGGGCGCGGCGACAGGGGCGGCCGGACTGCCCGCCGCCGGGCACCCGCTGCTGACGGCGGCGGTCACGGTGGCCGGCACCGGGACGCTGCTGCTGACCGGGCGCCTCGGCGTGGACACCCATCCCTGGCTGGCCGACCACGCGGTGGGCGGCACCGTGCTCGTCCCGGGCACGGCCTTCGTGGAACTCGCCCTGCACGCCGCCGCCCGGCTCGGCACCGCGGACCGCACCACACTGACGATCGGTGAACTGATCCTGCGGGCCCCGCTGATCCTGCCCGCCACGGGCGGTGTACGGATCCAGGTGGTCGTCGGTGACGCCGACGCGGACGGCCTGCGTACGGTCGCCGTCGCCTCCCAGCCGGAGAGCGCCGACGCCGACGACGAGTGGACCGCGCACGCCGACGGAGTCCTCGGCGGCGAACCGGCCGCGGCCCTTCCGGAGCCGGGCCCGTGGCCGCCGGAGGGCGCCACACCGCTCGAAACGGGCTCCCTCTACGACGACTTCGCGACCGCGGGCTTCTCCTACGGCACCGCCTTCCAAGGCGTTCGCCGGGCGTGGCGGCACGGCGACGACGTGTACGCCGAGGTGGCCCTCCCCGAGGAGGTCGCCTCCGACGGCGCCGCCTTCGCCCTGCACCCCGCGCTCGCCGACGCGGCCCTGCACGCCGCCGTCTTCGCGGGCGGCCCCTTCACGGCCGCGCCCGGCGAGGGCCGGCTGCCCTTCGTCTGGGACGGGATCACCCTGGGGGCCACCGGCGCCACCGCCCTGCGCGTACGGCTCACCCCCACCGGACCCGACAGCCTCGCCCTCACCCTCGCCGACCCCACCGGCACGCCGGTGGCCAGCATCCGCTCACTGACCGTCCGCGCCGCCCCCGCGATGCTCCCCGCCGCCACCGGCGCCGACACGGGCCCGGCCGAAGGGCTCCATCTGCCCGGCTGGGAGGAGGTACCGCTGTCGGCCGAGCCCGCCGGCCCTCCGGAGCGCTGGACCCTGACAGGGGACCCCGAGTCGCTGCCCGCCCTCCCGGGAGCCGCGCGCCGCCCGGATCCGGACGCGGTCGACGCCACGGACACCGACGTCGTGGTCGTGGCGCTGGAGGCTGCCCTGCCGCCGGGAGCCGAACCCGGTGATCCGGGCGCCGTGGCCGAGGTGCACGCCGCCACCGAACGGGCGCTCGGTACCGTACGCCGCTGGCTCGCCGACGACACCTTCGCCGCCGCCCGGCTCGTCGTCCTGGTGCGCGGAGCCGTCCAGGTCACCGACGGGGACCCGCTGCCGGACCTGGCCGCAGCCGCCGTGTGGGGGCTCCTCGGCTCCGCGGCGCACGAGAACCCCGACCGCGTCACCGTGGTCGACTGGGACGGCGACGACCGGTCCGCCGCCGCTCTCCCGGCGGTCGTGGCGGGCCCGGAACCCCGGCTGGCGCTGCGCTCCGGCACCGCCCACGTGCCCCGCCTGACACCGCTGGCCGGCCACCCCTCCCTGCTTCCGCCGCCGGGACCCGCCCCCTGGGTGCTTGACCGGGTCGGGGAGAGCGGAACCATCGACGACCTGGCACTCGTGCCGGCCCCCGACAGCCTCGCCGAACCGCTCGGCGCGGGCCAGGTGCGCGTCGACGTACGCACCGCCGGAGTGAACTTCCGCGACGTCGTCGTCGCTCTCGGGATGGTGCCCGGGATGCGCGGCCTCGGTGGCGAACTCGCCGGTGTGGTCAGCGCCGTGGGCCCTGACGTGCCCGGACTGCGAGCGGGGGACCGGGTGTTCGGGCTCGCGCCCGCCGCCTTCGGCCCGGTCGCCGTCACCGGACCACCGCTGGCTGGCGCCGATGCCCGAAGGCTGGAGCTTCGAACAGGCCGCCGCCCTGCCCATCGCCTACCTCACCGCCTACTACGGCCTGGTGGACCTCGCCGGAGTACGCCCCGGACAGAAGGTGCTCGTACACGCCGGAGCCGGCGGTGTCGGCACCGCCGCCGTCCAACTCGCCCAGCACCTCGGAGCCGAGGTGTACGCCACCGCCAGCACCGCCAAACGGCACGTGCTGCGAGAAGCGGGCCTCGACGACGGCCACACCGCCGACTCGCGCACCCTCGACTTCGCGGACCACTTCATCGAGGCCACCGGCGGACAGGGCATGGACGTCGTACTGGACTGCCTGGCAGGGGAGTTCGTCGACGCCGGCCTGCGACTGCTGCCCCGGGGCGGGCACTTCCTGGAGATGGGCAAGACGGACATCCGTGACCCGGCCGCCGTCGCCGCCGACCGTCCCGGTGTCGCCTACCAGGCGTACGACCTCCAGGAGGCCGCACCCGACCGCATGCGCGAGATGCTCACCGAGCTCCTCGGCCTCTTCGCCCGGGGGGCCCTGACTCCGCCGCCGCCCACCGTCTGGGACGTACGACAGGCCCGCGACGCCTTCCGTACGCTCAGCCAGGCCAGGCTGATCGGCAAGGCGGTTCTCACCGTCCCCCGGCGACCCGACCCCGAAGGCACCTTCGTCGTCACCGGCGCGGGCGGCAACCTCGGCGGACTCGTCGCCCGGCACCTCGTCACCCGGTACGGCGCCCGACACCTGCTGCTCCTCGGCCGACGCGGGCCCGCCGCCCCGGGAGCCGCCGAACTCGCTGCCGAACTGCGAGCGTTGGGTGCGGACGGCGCCGGCGCCGTCGCCTGCGACACCGCGGACCGCGATGCCCTGCGCGCCGTACTCGAAGGGCTGGACCGGCCACCGACCGCGATCGTGCACGCCGCGGGAGTCCTCGACGACGGACTGGCCGCAAGCCTCACCGACGAGCAACTGCACCGCGTTCTGCGGCCCAAGACCGACAGCGCCGCCCACCTGGACGCGCTCACCCGCGAACTCGGCCACGACCCCGCCCTGTTCGTCCTCTTCTCCTCCGCCTCCGGCTTCACCGGAAACCCCGGTCAGGCCAACTACGCCGCCGCCAACACCTCTTTGGACGCCCTCGCCGCCCACCGCAGGGCCGACGGTCTCGCGGGCACCTCGTTGCTCTGGGGAGCCTGGGAGCAGTCCGGCGGCATGACGGCCGGACTCAGCGACACCGACCAGCGCCGGATGGCCCGCTCCGGACTGCTCGCCCTGAGCCCGGAACAGGGACTCGCCCTGTTCGACACGGCCATCGGCGCGGACACCCATGCCGTGGCACCCATCGCCCTGGACATCGGCGTACTGCGCAAACAGGCCGAGGCGGGCACCCTGGCGCCCGTCTTCCGGGGCCTGGTGCAGGTGCCCCTCCTGCGCCGCGCCGCCGGTGCCGCTCCGGGCGCCCCCGGCGCGGCCGGGCTCGCCGAACGGCTGGCCGTACTCACCGACACGGAGCGCGACCGCCTGCTGCTGGACCTCGTGCGCACGCACACCGCGACCGTCCTCGGGCACGGCTCGGCGGACTCGTCAGGGGTCGCAGTGGGTGGGGATGGCGGGGGAGTTGTTGGGTTCCTCGCCGGTGTTCGCGGGGCGGATGGCGGAGTGCGAGGAGGCATTGTCGGGGTTCGTCGACTGGTCGTTGACGGATGTCCTGTCGGACGAGGTGGCGTTGGGCCGGGTGGATGTGGTTCAGCCGGTGTTGTGGGCGGTGATGGTGTCGTTGGCGGAGGTGTGGCGGTCGTTCGGTGTGGAACCGGCGGCGGTGGTCGGCCACTCCCAAGGCGAGATCGCTGCTGCGGTGGTGGCGGGTGCGTTGTCGTTGGAGGACGGGGCGCGGGTGGTGTCGTTGCGGTCGCGGGCGATTCTCGCGCTGTCGGGCCGGGGCGGAATGGCATCGGTGCAGTTGCCCGCAGCCAACGTGCGTGAGGAGCTGGCCCGTTGGGACGGGCGGATCGATCTGGCGGCGGTCAACGGCCCGGCCTCGGTCGTGGTCGCGGGTGAGACCGGCGCGTTGGACGAACTGTTGGCGTGGGCCGAGGAGCAGGGCGTACGGGCCCGTCGGATCGCCGTCGACTACGCCTCGCACTCCTTCCAAGTGGAGGTCCTGCGTGCGGAGTTGGCGGAGCTGCTGGCCGACGTGACGCCCGTGTCCTCGCAGGTGGCCTTCTACTCGGCGGTGACCGGACAGCGGGTCGACACGCAGACCCTGGACGCGGACTACTGGTTCCGGAATCTGCGCCAACCGGTGGAGTTCGAGCAGGTGACACGGCTGCTCCTGGAGCAGGGGCACGATGTCTTCGTCGAGGCGAGCCCCCACCCGGTACTCGCTGCGGCGGTGCAGGAAACGGCCGAATCGACAGGCCGGGAAGTGGCGGTGACCGGCACGCTCCGCCGTGGTGAAGGCGGGTTCGCGCGGCTGCTGCTGTCGCTGGGCGAGGTGTATGTCCGGGGTGCGGGTGTCGTCTGGCAGGAGTGGTTCGCCGGGAGCGGAGCCAGGCCGGTCGACCTGCCCACCTACGCCTTCCAGCACCGCCGCTTCTGGATGGAGCTGCCGGACGGCGCCGGAGCACGCGCCTCGGCCGGCCGGACCGTCGACGACTGGCGCTACCGCGTGGCCTGGCGGCGCGTCAGCCCCTCGACCCGTGCCCTGGAAGGGGCGCCCCTGTCGGGCCACTGGCTGCTGGTCGTCCCCCAGGACAGCGACGGAGGAGAGGTCGCACAGGCGCTGCGCGCGGCGGGCGCCGAGCTGACCCACTCCACCCTCGCGACCCTCGATACGGACATCGCCGACCACGCCCGTACGTACGCCGGTGTCGTCTCCCTCCTGGCGACGGCCGGCGACGCCCTCGCCATGACCCGCGCCCTGCGCGCGGCGGACGTGAACGCGCCGCTGTGGTACCTGACCCGGGGGGCCGCGGCCGTGGCCACCAGTGACGCCGTACGGTCGGAGGCGACCCGGCTGTGGGGGCTCGGCCAGGTGCTGGGCCTCGAGCATCCCGACTGGTGGGGCGGTCTCGTCGACCTGCCACGCGACTGGAGCGAGAGCGTCGCCACCCTGCTGCCGGCCCTGCTGTCGGGCGCCGCCCAGGGTGAGGACCAGCTCGCGATCCGTGGCCCCGCGGCCTACGCGCGGCGGCTGGTGCGGGCTCCGCTGGCCGACCGTGGGCCGGTCCGGCCGTGGAAGCCGCGCGGCACGATACTGATCACGGGCGGATCCGGCGGCATCGCCGCACACCTGGCCCGCTGGCTGGCCGCCGAGGGCGCGGAGCACCTGCTGCTGGTCAGCCGCCGAGGCGGTACGGCACCCGGAGCCGACGAACTCGCCCAGGAACTGCGGGCACTCGGCGCCGAGGTGACGTTCGCGGCCTGTGACGTGGCCGACCGGGAAGCCCTCGCGGCCGTACTGGCGAACGACGTACCGCGGGCGTGGCCCCTGAGCGCCGTCATCCACACCGCCAGTTCCACGAGTTACGGTCCGGCCCTCGCCGTCGAACCGCAGGAACTGAACGACGGGATGGCCGCCAAGGCGGAGGGCGCCCGTCACCTGGACGAACTCACCTCCGGTCTCGACCTCGACGCGTTCGTGCTCTTCTCGTCCGGCGCCGCCGTCTGGGGCAGCGCCGGCAACGCGACCTACGCCGCCGCCAACGCCTTCCTCGACGGGCTGGCGTACGAGCGGCGGGCACGCGGGCTGACGGCGACCTCGCTGGCGTGGGGCGGCTGGGCCGACGGAGGCATGCTGGCGGGCTTCGGCGAGCTCGCCGACCAACTGGACCGCATGGGTGTACGCCAGATGCGGCCCGAGCTGGCCATCGAGGTGATGCGGGAGGCGGTCGAGCACGGCGAGACCGCGCTGACGGTCAGCGACATGGACTGGACCCGGTTCGCGCCCGTCTACGCCCTGTCCCGGCGCCGCCCGCTGATCGAGGAGATCCCCGAGGCGGCACGCGCGCTGCGCGGCGATTCCGACGCCGACCGGGCCTCCGAGGACGACACCGCCGCCGGCCGGCTGCGCGAAAGCCTCGCCGGACTGGCCGAGCCGGAACGGCGTGCCGTACTGCTGGACCTGGTGCGCAGCCGGGCGGCGGCGGTACTGGGCCATGCGGAAGCGTCGGAGATCGCGGCCGGCCGCCCGTTCAAGGACCTGGGGTTCGACTCGCTGACGGCGACGGAGCTGCGTAACCGGCTGAACGCCGCGACCGGTCTGCGGCTGCCCGCCACCCTCGTCTTCGACCATCCCACGCCCACCGCCCTCGCCGCCCTCCTGCACCAGGAACTCCTGGGCGGCACGGAAGCGGCGGGCCCCGCGCTGCCGCCCGTTCACCGGCCCGTGGACGACGACCCGCTCGCCGTCGTCGGCATGGCCTGCCGCTACCCCGGCGGCGTCACCGGCCCCGAGGACCTGTGGCGCCTGGTCACCGAAGGCCGGGACGAGATGGCGGACTTCCCCGTGGACCGAGGCTGGGACGCGCTGGCCCTCTACGATCCCGGACGGCAGACCACCCTCTCCGGACAAGGCGCCTTCCTCTGTGACGCGGGCGACTTCGACGCGGAGTTCTTCGGCATCTCACCCCGCGAGGCGCTCTCCATGGACCCACAGCAGCGACTGCTGCTCGAAGCGTCCTGGGAAGCGATCGAGCAGACCGGTATCGACCCGCTGTCCCTGCGCGGCAGCCGCACCGGCGTGTTCGTCGGCGGCACCCCGCAGGAGTACGGCGCCCTGCTGATGAACTCCCCCTCCCTGGCGAGCGGTTACGCACTGACCAGCTCGTCCGGCAGCGTCATGTCCGGCCGGGTGTCATATGTGCTGGGTCTTGAGGGTCCGGCGGTGACGGTGGACACGGCGTGTTCGTCGTCGTTGGTGGCGTTGCATCTGGCGGGGCAGGCGCTGAGGGCGGGGGAGTGCGACCTCGCGCTCGCCGGCGGCGTCACCGTCATGGCGACACCCGGCGCCTTCGCCGAGTTCGCCAACCAGGGCGGGCTTTCCTCCGACGGCCGGTGCAAGGCGTTCTCCGACGCGGCGGACGGCACCGGCTGGGGCGAGGGTGTCGGCGTGCTGGTGGTGGAGCGGCTGTCGGACGCGCGCCGTAACGGCCATCGGGTGTCCCGCTGCCCACGTACGCCTTCCAGCACCGCCGCTTCTGGCTGCGGGTCCTGGGCGGTGGTGGCGTCGGCCGGGGCGCGTCGGCCGTCGGCCTGGCCGCGGCGGACCACCCGATGCTGGGTGCCGTCACCGCGCTGCCCGCGTCCGGGGGAGTGCTGCTCACCGGCCGGCTCGACCTCGCCGGCCACCCCTGGCTGGCCGACCACGCGCTGGCCGGAACACCGCTGCTGCCCGGTACGGCCTTCGTCGAACTCGCCCTGCACGCCGGCGAGCACGTGGGCGGCACCCGCGCCGGGTGCCGCCCAGGCCCCAGGAGCGTGGGGAATGCTCGGACTGGATCCGAGGGAACTGCGGCCCCGGCTGGCCGCCGCCACCGGCCTGGACGTCGTCCCCTACCTCGACCGTCAGTCCCTCACCGAGGCGCTCGCCAGCGGTGCGCCCGCTCCCGCCGCCGTCGTCTTCTTCTGCGAGGTGCCGGAGAACGACAACGCGGCCACCGCGGCCCACGACGCCACCCGCAAGACGCTCGACACCCTCGGCCCGTGGCTCGCCGACGACCGTCTCGCCGACGTCGCACTGGTGCTCGTCACCCACGGCGCCGTCGCCGTCGGCCCCGACGACCGTGGGCCACGGCGTCCGCCGCCGCCTTGTGGGGCCTGGCCCGCGCGGCCCAGGCCGAGCATCCCGGCCGGATCGTCCTGGTCGACCTGGACGAGGACACCGCCTCGCTCGCCGCCCTCCCGGGTGCGCTCGCGACACGCGAACCGCAACTGGCCCTGCGCGCCGGCACCGCCCACCTGCCCCGGCTGACCCGACTGCCCGCGACGCCCACGGAATCGGCCGACCTCAGCAGCGGGCAGCCGACGCGGTTCGACGCGCACGGCACCGTTCTGGTCACCGGCGCGACCGGAGCCCTCGGCGCCCTCGTGGCCCGCCACCTCGTCACCCGGCACGGCGTACGGCACCTGCTGCTGGCCGGGAGGCGCGGGCCGGCCGCGCCCGGAGCGGGCACCCTGACCGCCGAACTCATCGACGCCGGCGCCCGGGTCACGTTCGCCGCCTGCGACGTCGCGGACCGCGACGCGCTCGACGGGCTGCTCGCCGGGATCCCCGCCGAACATCCCCTCACCGGAGTCGTCCACCTCGCCGGAGTGGTCGACGACGGCCTCGTCACCGACCTGACTCCCGCCCGACTCGACAGCGTCCTGCGTCCCAAGGCCGACGCCGCCTGGCACCTGCACGACGCGACCAGCGGACACGACCTGAGCGCCTTCGTGCTGTTCTCCTCCGCCGCGGGAGTGCTGGGCAGCCCGGGCCAGGCCAACTACGCGGCAGCCAACGCCTTCCTCGACGCCCTCGCCCAGCACCGCCGGGCCGCCGGACTGCCCGCGCTCTCCCTCGCCTGGGGTCCCTGGCAGGGAACCGGCGGCATGGCCGACGCACTCGACGCCTCCGCGCGCGTCCGGCTCGACGGCAGCGGACTGCGCCCCTTCACCGCCGAAGCCGGACTGGAAGCCCTGGACCGGGCCATGGCGGAACCGGACGCGCCGCTGCTGGTTCCGCTCCGCCTCACCCTCAGGTCCGCCGAAGCGATGCCCGTGGAACGGATTCCGGCCGTCCTGCGCGGCCTCGTCCGCGCCGCGGCCCCCCGCAGGACGTCCGTCCGCGCCGGCAACCACGCCGGTGACCGCACGGGGGCCACAGGGCTCGCCGGGCTCGACTCCGCCGCTCGCGAGACGGCGCTCCTGGAACTCGTACGTGCCGAGGCCGCCCGAGTGCTGGGCCACAGCGGCCCCGACGGCATCGATGCCGACCGGGCCTTCGGCGAGCTGGGATTCGACTCCCTCACCTCGGTCGAACTCCGCAACCGGCTCGCCGCCGCCACCGGACTGCGGCTCCAGCCCACCCTCGTCTTCGACCATCCGACCCCCACGGCGCTGGTCACGGCCCTCAACCGGCAGTTCACCGCCCCCACCGACGAGGCGGCGCGCGCCGCCGCGCCCACCGACCCGGCCACCGCGGTCGCGGGCGCCGTCGAGGCGCTGTACCGGCACGCCCTCACCGTCGGCCGCTACGAACAGGCCGCCAAGGTCCTGATGAACTCGGCGGGACTGCGCCCGGCGTTCACCTCGGCCGACCAGGTCACCAGCGCCCCGGGGCTGGTCAAACTCGGCGACGGCGACCAGTACCCGGCCCTCGTCGGCCTGCCGTCCACGTCTGTGTGGGCCAGCGACCAGGAGTACGTCAGCCTCGCCCGGCCGTTGCGCGGCCTGCGGAGCACCTACTCCCTGATGATGCCGGGATTCACCGCGGACGAACTCGTCGCGGGCAGCGTCGAGGCGGTCGTCGAGCACGCGGCCCGCACGATCCTCCGGGACCTCGACGGTGCCCCGTTCGCCCTGTCCGGCCGGTCCTCCGGAGGGTCACTCGCCTACGCCGTCGCCACCCGCCTGGAGGAACTCGGAACGCCCGCCGTCGGCGTGGTCATGCTGGACACCTACCTGGCCGGCACCCCGCAGACCGACTACATCGTCCACGTCATGGAGGAGCGTTCCCTCGAACGGGAGACCGAGTTCGGACGGATGACCGGCATGCGGCTCACCGCGATGGCCTCGTACTTCTCCCTCTTCGAGACCTGGCACCCCCGCCCTGTCGACACGCCCGTACTCCTGCTCCGCGCCTCCGAACTCATCCCCGGCGACTCGGACCGGCCGCGCACGGTCCCCGACGAGTGGCAGACCGTGTGGCCGGTGCCGATGGACGTGATCGACGTCCCGGGCGACCACCACTCCATGCTCGAGCAGCACGGAGAAACCACCGCGCGCACCCTGCACGACTGGCTCAGGGACCGGACAGGGCGCGCCTGATGATCTGACGTCCGCCCGGAGTCAGGCGGAGAACAGCGAGCGACGGCCCGCCGGAGAAGCCGACGGGCCGTCGTCACGTCAACCCACGGAAACTACTGGCTCTGACGCGGATTGGGCTTCATCACGGCGAACACCGCCCGGCTCGGGTCCGCCAGCCAGGCGATGCGCCCGACATCCGGCACGTCCGCGGCCGGCATGACCACCGCCCCGCCGTTCTCCTGTGCCGCGGTGACGGTGGCGTCAGTGTCGGCCACGGCGAAGTACGGCACCCAGCGCGGTTCTTCCCCTTCGCCCTGGAGCGGAGCCACCCCTCCGAAGGACCCGTCCTGCTGGTCACCGTCCTTGACGCTGAGTACCCGGTACGTCATGCCCGGTGCCTGCATCTCCTCGGATCGCCAGCCGAACACTCCGTTGTAGAAGCGGATCGCTTCCTGCGGCTCGGCGACGTGCAGTTCCACCCACAGCAGCGTGTTGTCCTCGGACGTCTTCTCCAGTTCCATCCCTGACTGCAGTACGGCGAACCGCGCGCCCTGGGGGTCGGTGAACTGGCCGATCCAGCCACCGTCCCCCACGTTCATCGGCTCGACACGCACAGTGCCGCCGCCGGCGACCACGGCGCGGGCGGTGGCCTGGATGTCGTCGCTCCGGAAATACGTCGTCCAGGACGACTTGGCCCCCTCCTCGGTCAGCTCTCCGAGGGCGGCGACGGTCTTCCCGCTCTTCTGGAAGAACCCGTACCCGCCCGCATCGGGTCCGGCGGACCCGAACTGCCACCCGAAGACGGATCCGTAGAAGGCCGCGGCCGCATCCGTGTCCGGACTGCCGAGGTCGATCCAATTGGGTGACCCGGTACGGAAGTCGGTGCCCAGCATCTGTGTCCTCCTGCGAGTTCGGTACGAGACCCCGTCACTGTGCCGCCCCCCACTCAGCTCCGGGGCGGCGTGAGCAGCACGAAGTCCGCGTTCGACGGGTCGAGACAGACCGCCATCCGGCCGACATCCTCCATGTCCTGCGGTCCCATCTGCACGCTACCGCCGTTCTCGGTGACCTTGGCGACCGCGGCGTCGCAGTCGGTGACGTTGAAAACCGGGTGCCAGTACGGCCGCCCGTTCGCCAGGGCGAGGTGCTCGCCGGGCATCTCCATGAGGCCGCCGTGCATGCGTTCCGGGGGAAGCCCGGCGGCAGTGATCAGGGAGTACACGCCCCCGCCGCCCGGCAGCGCCATGTCACTGAACTGCCAGCCGAAGACGTCGCCGTAGAACCCCTTGGAGGCTGCGGCGTCAGTGGTGTAGAGCTCGGTCCAGGACAGTGAGCCGGGCTGGTCCACCAGTTC
>Ga0136846_1232089_pt1 | contig 55128 bp, 44 predicted proteins | sample HopSoiMetagenom2_FD_96841 | JGI IMG/M metagenome (GOLD analysis project Ga0136846, IMG submission 96841) | Grasslands soil microbial communities from Hopland, California, USA - 2 Assembly 2016 (version 4) | ecosystem: Environmental > Terrestrial > Soil > Grasslands | place: USA: Hopland...
GAGCCAGAGTTCCAACTTCCGAGTGGCCGACAATCCGCTCCGAACAAGATGGCGCTCTAGTGCATGTACCGGGTGAAGGCTACAGCAGCGATGGGCCGTCCTGCTGCTCATTCCGCGTGATCAGTAAATCTCACGCGCTCGTAATCTCTATTTCAGATTCCGCCACTAGCGGTAAGTGATCGGATGCGATCAGCGCCTTCCGACTTCGGTTTAAACGGAAATGCCTCAGCAAAAGCTGCTCGTCATAGTAGAAATGGTCGAGATGAAGCAGCGGAAGAACTCCGGGATATGTGCGCGCGTGGCGTAGGAATGCATTCGGTTCGACTACTTCAAAAGCATCTCTCATCAGCCGCGACGCTAAACCGCTGGTCCACCGGTTGAAATCCCCGACCACGATCCTGGGACCGCGGCCCTCTTTATGGTTCAGCACCTCGTCGCTTAGGAGCGTTCGAGCCTGATAACGCCTTTCCCTGTAACTTGTCCCCAGATGGACATTAAAGACGTGCAGCACTCCGTCTTCGCCGAGGACGACGTCTGTACGCAACCGTGGCGTTCGCGATTGCGCCACGTCACGTCGTAGTTTTGGCAGACCTGCACCGGAAACGGCTCAAAGTCATGTTTCTGTACGGGCCGCCATGTAGCTTGCGGTTCTCTCCAAAACACCACTCATGGCCGCTCAGTTTGCTGTAAATTTGTCGGGCCTGGTTGAACTCCGGCCGTCCGTTTTGTACATCCAGAACTTTCTGGCGTGCCACTACATCGGCGTCAAGTTCAGCGATCACGGCTGCGATGCGCTCCGGACTAGTACGCGGTCCAGCCCTTTACTTTTATGGATGTTATAGGTCGCGACGCAAATGCGGGTAGTCATTGCTGACGTTCTACGACCCAGCCCACCCATTCGAGCGCGCGCTCGAAGGCGGAACGCCTTTCCCAGTCTGCCAAGATGACCCGCCTTGAATGGGAGGCATCATCTGCGAAATCTTGAGTGAGTTTCGTGGCCACCTGCGAATTGAGCACGGCGAGGTTGATTTCGTCATTGATGCCGAACGAGCGGTTGTCGAGGTTGGTGGATCCGACCACGCTCCATAGGCCATCGATGATGGTGATCTTGGCGTGAATCATGGACGCTTCATATTCATAAATCTCAGCTCCGGCTTTCAGCAGATCGCCGTAAGCGCTTCTGCCCGAGCTGCGTGTCAAGGCGTGATCGCTATGCATGCCTGGAACAATGATCTTAACCGTCACGCCGCGTTTTATCGCGCGCACCAATTCCTCGCGCATGCTGCGGTCCGGAAGGAAATATGGTGTCGTGATATAGATCGATTTGCGGGCAGCCGCTGTCAAAGTTTGGAACAACACGCGGGCGCGCGTAGAACCCATAGACGAAGACGGAGTGCTGCAAATTACCAGGCCTGTAACATTGCCCGGGTCAGTCTCAAGCAGGGGAAAATAGTCGGGCCCATCAAGAATTTGTCCCGAAGCCTCCAGCCAATTCTCCACGAAGGCGCCTTGCAGCCCGCGCACTGCGTCGCCTTGCACGCGGACCATCGTGTCACGCCAGCGCGGTTTGCCGTTCGTGCCAAACCGCCACCAGTCTGCATATCCTGCGCCTCCGACGAATGCGATGGAACCGTCGACAATGGTCATTTCCCGGTGCGTGCGGTTATTTGTGATAAACCAATTGTGCCACCGCAAACGGTGATACCACTCCACGTGACCGCCGGCGTCTTTTAGTGGCTTGAAATATCTCTTGCGTGTGGACAGGCTCCCCAGCGAGTCCATCACCAGGTTGACGTGCACACCCGCCCTCGCGCGCTCAGTGAGCACATCCAGTACTTCGTCGGTTACCTGGCCCTTGTGAAAGATGTAAGCTTCGACATCGATGCTATGGCCGGCCTGGCGCATGGCTTCCAACTCTGCGTGGTAGAAGTTCTCGCCGTTCTCTATGACTTCAATTTGGTTGTTGCGCGTAATCTTGGAACTCACTAACGGTTCCACCTCATTCAAGAATGCCTGCTCGTCAACCGCAACTTCGGGCGGCGCGACCAGTGAATATTTCAGCCCCGGCGCGAAGAGTCCAACCAGGATCAGCGTAGATAACGCCAAAATCGAAACGACGGAGACTATACGAAGGGTTCTGTGCTTCTCGAATTCCTCAGCAAGTAAGCTGTCACCCTCGCCTTTCTTCCGGCTCCGCACACGTTTGATCAGCGTCGGCAAGAGTGGGCCTCTCTGACCCACAACTCTGATGCACACTGTCTACTGAAGGATGGCGCGGCGTAACCTAGGACTGCAGGTTGTCGTCGGGATCTCACCTGCTATGAGGCCGGTTGATGATTGCTGGATGCGCGGCGTGCACGGTACCAGAGCCATGCTATGAGTCCGGCGATTGCTGTGACGGCAAGGACTAACGCCGGCCAATGCCTTGCGACGGCTGCGGAAGTGAGTGCGACAACCTGTGGACCGAACTTCAGAACCAGCAGAGATAAAATTAAGAAACGCACCAGGCGACCAACGAAAATGGCGAGCAAGAAGTGCCAGAAATTCATTTCGAATACCGATGCAGCAAGCACAAACACTTTGAACGGGAAGGGTGGGGGAATCATTGATGGAAACATCAAAGCCCAGAACTGGTGCCGGTCAAACGAATTCCGGATCTTGTCAAACTTCGTTCGCGAGATTCGCTTTTCCAGCAATACTTCGCCACCCTTATACCCGATGAAGTAAAGAATAATGCAGCCCACCGCCGATCCTGCCGAGGCCATCACTGCGTAGAGGAGAAAACGTGGACGGTCCTGGTAAACGTAGCTGGCGACCACCGGATCAAGAGGGAATCCAAAGAATGCGGAGTCAATTCCGGCTATAGCAAAAACTCCCCATGAGCCAAGAGGCCTCAGCATGGCCCAGACAAGCTCGCTGTAACGGGCGACAAAATGCTTGACGATTTCCAACACAATAAAATTCTACGCGAAGAGAAGAAGCGGGATAGAGCAGTGGCTATTTGCCCGTTTGAGGAGATCCTTGGCGGCGACCCTACTGATAATCGCGTCGCACGTCTCCAGTTTTTGCTACTGATCCCACAATACGGCGAGGCACATTCAGCTGCGCACGTTGGATCGGCGCGTTGTCGGCCGCTGCCCCGAGCCCTAGAAACTGAGCAGCGAACCTGCAAGCCATGAGGCCGCAATCGGCGCGACGCCCGGTGGCTTTTTGTTCGGCGCTCCAGAAGCGGACGCACCGAAGGGTCTGCAAAACTCCTTCTTGGCCAATCGAAAAACTGATTCCCAATGAGTCGGTTTTAGCCTTAACGGCACGCACCTGGGCCTTGCAAAACTGCATGTCACTCATTGCAAAAGTCGAAACAGGCGCTGCGAGTGGATTAGGATTCTAAGCAACTCGTTATGTTGAATAACATGGCGGAGAGAGTGGGATTCGAACCCACGTTAGAGTTTCCCCTAAACACGCTTTCCAAGCGTGCGCCTTCAGCCACTCGGCCATCTCTCCGGCGTGAATCGGATGGAAGGAACAGTCGTTAAGAAGCTATCGACGAGCCGCATAGTTAAACAAACTGGGCGGCTTGTTCTGACCCTTTCAATTCTATGGGGGAATTCGCCGAGACCGCAACCTGAAAGCAGATCGAGCGGAGTGGATCGGGGACTTAGGAGAGCTTATCGGGAGAATCTGGTGGCATCGCAGCGGAGACAACCGACGTGGTCGAGCCGGATGATCCAGCGGCAGCCGCGTTTGCGGCCGTGCCGCTTGCCACATTCGCGGGTAGTGGCGGCACCTTCGTGTTGTCGACGACATGGTGATTCAAACAGTACAGTGCCAATTCGAGGCGGTCGGCGACGCCTAGTTTGTCATACACCTTACGCAGGTAATTCTTCACAACCTGCTCGGTGGTTCCGACGCGCAACGCGATCTCTTTGTTCTTCATCCCCTGGGTTACGCAGGAAACGATCAATGTCTCTTTGGGCGTGAGCTGCACTTTGGGTCGCGCGCCGCCCGTACGATTGTGCTGGTTGCGATAGGCGTCCAGCACCCATCGAATTCCCTGCGGATCGAGCCAGTTCTCTCCGGCGGCAACTTTCCGTATGCAATCGACCAGTAACTCGGGTTCAACTTCGCGTGACACGATGCCGTGCACTCCGCGCCGGAAAAGGTCGAGGGTAAGCTCCTCATCAGCGCCGGGCGTGACCACAACAATTTTCAATTTTGAAGGCTGCCTGAGCAACTCAACGACCGCTTCGACTGGATTAGGCGTAAGCGCGGCTTCAAAGATCAAGATGTCGGTAGAAAATTTCGCAATGGCTGACTGAGTCTGCGCAAGAGTTTCAGCTTGGCCTACAACTCGGATGTCGTCTTCCAGCGCGAAGATCTTTCGTAGTCCGGCGCGGAAGATGGCCTGCGTGTCGGCAACAATGACGCGAACGAACTGGCCCTTACCGTCGTCCCCTGCCCCGAGATTTTCGTCCACACCAACCGGATTCGTAGCCATTCAGTTCCTTGCGACTACACGCGCTCAAAATGGTATTCGTCAATCACAACGCCTACACCGCGGCGACCGCGATCTTCGAAGCTGCGCACCACTCGTCCGCGGCAGTCGACCTGCACGTCGCGTCCGGAGCCCAGCACGTCGGCGGGCAACATGATCGTGAAATCGACCAGTGATCCCACCGGCACATCTTTGTCCATCGCGAACAGCACGCCGTTAGCGGAGATGTTCTTGGTCTCTGCCGAGTAGGTGGCGCCCTGCGCCTTCACGGACGCGGCGAGGTGTAGCGGGAAGCGTCCAGCGCCCTGCATGTCTTCGTACGGCGCCGCGTTGACTTGAGCTTCGGTCATTCGTGCTGTGCCTTCTGCTGCCACGCTTGAGCTCTCTTTTTCCGGCCCTGCACTTCGACTCGCCGGATCCTTCAACTCAAGGGCAGCGTACACCCCGAAATCAGACAAACAAAGTTACCGAAGTCATGGAACAAGCGGTGCTAACTGCTTTTCTTTGAATAGATTACAGCAGATTTCTCGAGCTAGCTTTTACCCCAAAATAGCGGCAAGCCCGCTGGTGTTCGCCCGATGAAATCCGGATAAATCACGGCAATTCTCGGGCTCCCCAGGGCGCGATTCCCGCAAAGCTGAACCAAAACGAAGTAGGAAAGTCGGTAGGAACGGTTAACGCTGAACCTGAGCGCTGATGTTTTGCTAGAACTTAGTCAGTTCGGTGAAGTTGAAATCCCGGACTTTCATCGCGGGGACGACCATATCAAACGACTCTTCGCCCGAGGAGCGAACCGGCACACTCATGGCCTCGACGCTCGACAGCATATGGATGAGACTTTCGTTGAAGCGGAAATTGTGCAGTCCGCCCTTGACGCGCCCGTTCTCGATGAGGAATGTTCCGTCACGAGTCATTCCGGTGAGCATCTTCTCGAACGGCTCCACTTCGCGGATATACCAGAGCCGCGTTACCAAGATTCCGCGTTCCGTAGAAGCAATCATTTGTTCGACCGTCTGGGGATCGCTGACGGGCGCGAAAACAATGTTCACCGGCATCTCGCCCATTTCGTTCGGAAGGGAGAAGCCGTGGCCCGTTGCCTCGATCACTCCGACGCTGTTCTTGTGTTCCGACCGCTTCATCTTCTCCGCAGTTGCACGCGCATAAACAACTCGCCGGATCACCCCATGCTCCACGAGCGGGACTCTGCGGCGGCGCACTCCTTCGCCATCGAACGGAGATCCGGCCTGCAGCGGATGCGCAACGTCATCCCAAATTGTGACGTTCTCGCCAAAGAGTTTGGTCCCGATTCGGCCGGTCAGGAACGAACGCTGATCGAGGATGGACATTCCGGAGTAGTCCCAGAACATAAAGCCGACGATGTCGAGCACGGCTGCGGGCTCAAGAATGAGGGTGTATTTTCCTGCGGGCACCTCGGTGGGAACGGACGAATCCACAGCCTTTTGCGCAGCGATCTCGGCTAGTCGCAAGGGATCGAGATTCGCCACATTCGGCGAATTCGCTTTCTGCCAACCGGAAGAATCCGCAGCCAACATGGTGATTGAGATCTCGGCCGAAGTCTGCGTGTGCCACGCGCTCAGGCCACGCGAGTTGAACACGCCTTCAAATGTCTCCCCGCTCGAAAAGACCCCGGCGGTCGTAAGCTTGTGCTGGTCGGCGACTCCGACAATCTGTCGCACTCCCTCGGCTCTCAACTCTGGAGTGATTGCAGCGGTCTGTTCGAAGTACCGGGAAGGCGCTTTGTCATCGATGGACCCTGCGCCAGAAGCCTCCTCACGAGTTGCTACGGGCAACAGGTCTGGATCGGGATGCTGGACTCTCGCCAGATTCTCGGAGGATTTCACAACATGGCGCAGGCTCTCGTCGTCGAACTTGTTTGTGAACGCCCGTGCTGTCCGCGTTCCAAAGACAGTGCGAACCGACACGACATGATTCTCTTCCGAAACGTTCTGATGAATCGTGTTGTTCGCGAACCGCGTGAGCGCAAAGTGTCCGCCGTTGAAGAGCACTTCGACCTCGTCGGCAGACGAGAGCTTGCGGATGCGGTCGAAGATCTCGGCGGCTTGTTCGTGGGGCAGCATTTGGCAGTTAGCACTCAATGCTCACTCGAGGTTCAGCTCATCAGGCGGTCGCCTCACTGCTACACTACCGCCAGACATCTCCACTGGCACTCATCAAGACCCGTGAAACGCGCTTCCTACTTTGATTCCTCGAAATCTTGCGGGTGACGCGCCGTGTCCCGTTCCCATCACTTGCTGCGGTTGTCCCTTGCCGCAGTTGGGTGTGCCCCACAGTGTCCATTCGTCGTGCGAGCAGATCGCATCCATGGAATTCCAGAATTCCGTGGTGATGCCCGAGTACGATGGATTCTTCACCATCCGGACGCGCTCGCCATTCTTGATCTCCCACCCGATCTCGCATCCGAACTGGAAGTTGTATCGCTTGTCGTCGATCGACCATGAGCGATTGGTCTGCATCAGGATGGCGTGATCAGTGGAAGCAATCAACTGCTCCAGCGTTAGCGGCTTCTCTGCCGGCAGGATGCTGATGTTGGTCATGCGAATCATCGGAAGGCGGTTCCATCCCTCGGCACGCAGAGTTCCGCCGGAGCGGTTCAAGCCGATGGTATGCGCCGTCTCCCTCGAACTCAGATATCCGGTGAAGAGTCCATTTGTGATGATTGGCGTGCATTGGGCTGGGACTCCTTCGTCGTCAAATCCAAATGTGCCCAGCCCTGGCCCATGCTCCTGCCGCGCGTCGGCAACCACGTTCACCAGATCGCTTCCGTAACGCAAGGTGCGGAGCTTATCTAGCGTGAGAAAGGATGTGCCTGCAAAATTGGCTTCCATGCCCAGCACGCGATCCAGTTCGATGGGATGCCCCACCGACTCGTGGATCTGCAATCCCAACTGCGAGCTGTCGAGGATAATGTCGAAGTTCCCTTCCGGGCACTGATCCGCCTGGTGCAGAGCGATGGCTTCTTCGGCGATGCGCCGGGCGTTCTCGACTAGCCTTAATTCCTCGACGAGTTCGTATCCCTTGTTCTGCCACTGGCCGCCAAACGAGTTCGGATACGAACGCTTCTGGATTTCATTTCCCGCGAACGCATAGGCGGCGTATCCCGCGCCAGTCGACAGCTTTGTCTGATGGATATCCGCTCCCTCGGATGAAGCGAACCAATGTTCTTCGCGGTTAAAATTCAGGTTCGCCTCCGCGAGCGTAATGCCGGGAACCGATCGAAGCTCCGCGTCAATTTTCAGGAGCAGATCAATGTTCTGTTCAACAGAAATCGTAAATGGATCGATCCTGTACGGCGTGCTCCACTCGGACACGGCCGGTTTTTCCGCCGCAAGCTGAAGCTCCTCACGTTTCACTCTTGCTGACGCGCGTGCGATCGCGATGGCTTCGGCGGCCGTCTTCTCAACCGCGCCCCGACCCAACTCGGAGGATGCTGCAAAACCCCAGGCGCCGTCGGCAATCACGCGCACGCTCATGCCGATGGACTCCGCGTCGGATGCATTTCCAACTTTGCCGTTCTTCGTGGTGAGCGCACGATTTCGCGTGGCTACCACGCGCACGTCGGCATACGATGCGCCGCGCACGGCAGCAGTGTTCAAGGCCCAATTGGCGACATGTTGCATGCGACGAACTTCAATCTAACACACAGGTTTGAGGTGATGTGCTTCCGCTCTCAGTGAAAGCCGAACTCTGATATTGTGTCGCAGGAGATCATCGGTTGCCCGGCCTTGCGACAGTCGAAGTCAAGGAAGCGTACCGCAACTACAAGCCGCCGGTTCCAGCGGCGAAAATCGTCAGGGCAAGTTAATTTGTTTCGTCGGAAGTAGCGACTACGGTGTAGCGTGCGCCTCGACCAACGCTCTCTTCACCGCCAATAGTTCCTTCAGGACGCTGCGCAAATTGGTGGACTCCAGCGCGTTGGCCCCGTCTGACTTTGCTGCCTTCGGGTTGTCATGTACTTCCATGAACACGCCATCGACCCCGGCAGCCACCGCCGCGCGCGCCAGCAGAGGAATGAACTCAGGCTGGCCTCCGCTCACCGCCGGACCACCGTCGTTCGCCTGAGCAGAAGGCAGTTGCACCGCGTGTGTCGCATCGAAAACCACGGGCGCGAACTTGCGCATAATCGCCAAGGACCGCATATCGACCACGAGATTGTTGTACCCAAAGCTCGCGCCGCGCTCGGTCAGGAATACTTGGGAGTTCCCGGCGTCCTTGCATTTCTCTACCGCGTGACGCATGTCCCAGGGCGCAACGAATTGACCCTTCTTAATGTTCACAACACGCCCACTGAGCGCCGCTGCTACAACCAGATCAGTCTGACGGCTCAGGAAGGCTGGGATCTGAATTATGTCTGCAACTTCGGCGACTTTGCCCACGTCAGCGGTCTCATGCACGTCCGTCAGAATCGGCAGGTGGAGCTCATCTTTGATCTTCTTTAGAATTCGCAGCCCTTCCTTGACACCCGGCCCGCGGAAGCTGCGGATCGAAGTTCGATTCGCCTTGTCATAGCTGGCTTTGAAGATGAAAGGAAAGCCGAGCGATTTCGTCACACCCTTAATGATCTCGGCCATCCGAACGGCGTGCTCTTCGCTCTCGATGACACATGGACCCGCGATCAGAAATAGATCGCCAGACCCCACATGAATCTCGCCGACCTGGAAAGATACGCTCATCGTGCGATGGCTTTGAATGCCGCCAGCTCAGTTCCGCTAAACTGAATCCCAATCTCCGTTACTCGATCCATACGCCGGCTAGTTCGGCCTTTCGAGAACTAAACACGAATCTTCTCGGGACGATGAAACATTTCCACCTCCGCCGATTCTCTCTCAGCGCGGCGCTTCGATCCGTACTCGTACGATGCGCCGATGAATGTACTGAACAGCGGATGCGGCTCGAGCGGCTTCGATTTGAATTCCGGATGAAACTGGCATCCGATGAAGTGCGGATGATCCGGCAATTCGACCATCTCGACGTAGGTTCCATCGGGCGATGAACCAGAAATCCGCATCCCCGCTGCGGTCATCGGTTCTTCATACTCGCGGTTGAACTCGTAGCGATGGCGATGCCGCTCACTGATTTCGGCTTTGCCATAAATACGGTAAGCCAGCGTGTCCGGCTCAATCTTGCAAGTCCATGCGCCCAAGCGCATCGTGCCGCCGAGTTCTTCGACGCCGCGCAACTCGCGCAACTTGTAAATCACGCGATGCGGAGTTGCCGGATCAAACTCGCTGGAATTCGCCTCCGAGAGGCCCACCACATTGCGAGCAAACTCGATACACGCCGTCTGCATTCCCAGGCAAATTCCGAAGTATGGAATCTTTCTCTCGCGCGCATAGCGGATGGCGCACAGCATGCCTTCAATCCCGCGCTTTCCAAATCCGCCGGGAACGAGAATTCCGTCATATCCCTCAAGCTGCGCCTCGTACGTCGAATCGCCGGTTTCCAGCCCCTCAGCCTCGATCCAGTTCAGCTGGAGCTTCAGATTGTGGGCCAGGGAACCATGAATCAGCGCCTCTTTCAGGGACTTGTAAGAGTCTTCGTACTCCACATACTTTCCGACGATCCCGATCGTGACGGTGTCTTTCGGGTTGTACACGCGATGCACAATGTCTTCCCACTTCGACAGGTCGCGCTCCTTAGCCTGTATGTGAAGGTATTTCAATACCAGCGTGTCAACGTTTTCGTTGGCGAACACGAGCGGCACTTCATACACCGAGGCAACATCTTTCGCGGTGATCACCGCCTCTTCCGGCACGTTGCAGAAGAGGGCGATCTTCGATTTCATTTCTTTTGCGAGGAAGCGGTCAGTGCGGCAAAGCAGAATGTCCGGCTGAATGCCGATGCTCAACAACTCTTTCACGGAATGCTGCGTCGGCTTCGTTTTCAACTCCTGCGCCGCTGCAATAAACGGAACCAGCGTCACATGCACAAACAGCGTGTGCTCGCGGCCCAGTTCCTGCCGCATCTGCCGAATGGCTTCCATGAATGGCAGCGATTCGATATCGCCCACCGTGCCGCCGATCTCGACGATGGCCACGTCTGTGTCCTGCGCTACCTTCTTCATCGCGGCCTTGATCTCGTTCGTAACGTGCGGGATTACCTGCACCGTTTTTCCCAGGTAGTCTCCTCGCCGCTCCTTGGCGATGATCTGCTCGTACAACCTGCCGGTGGTCCAATTATTATCGCGGGAAAGTTTAGCGTGCGTGAAGCGCTCGTAATGCCCAAGATCCAGATCCGTTTCGGCCCCGTCGTCGGTTACGAAGACTTCGCCATGCTGAAACGGCGACATCGTACCCGGATCCACATTCAGATACGGGTCGAACTTCATGATGTTGACCTTGATCCCGCGGCTCTCGAGCAGGCATCCGATCGAAGCCGCAGCCAGTCCCTTGCCGAGTGAAGACACTACTCCGCCCGTCACAAAGATGTACTTCGCTGGCATCTCTTCCTCGCTTTGAATTGTGTTTGAAGATTTGTGCAGGTGGGGTGCACGATCAATTATGGCAGAAAACTCCTGTGGAAGAAACGGCAGAAACCATCGTCCGGAAGATTTCGTAGCCTTCTATGTAATTGTGGTAGCGAGTGCGTTGACTATATCTCACTAAACGGCGAGAATAATTGAGGTCACCAGCACCAGAACAGTAGTGTCCTCACAAATGGGCCTGTGGCGCAGCTGGGAGCGCGCTTCCATGGCATGGAAGAGGTCGTCGGTTCGATCCCGACCAGGTCCACCAAATTCTTCAATGACTTAGGGAAGGCGAATATTCAGCGGCGGCGGGATTTGTGTCGGCCCTGGGGCGGACTGTCGAGGTCCACAGGAAATCGACAAATCAGAATCGGAATATCGGGCCTGCGAATACTTCACCCTGAGAACTCAACGTGCCACCGACGTGAACAATGCAACCTGAGCCGCAAATGAAAGCCACGTGCGGGTCCGCAAAAACCGGCAACCATTCAGCTTGAATCTTGAAGCCGAAATGGCGACTGGCATAAAGCCTGATCCCGCCTCCGATTCCAAACGAAAAGCGAGTGAAGTTAATGCTCGTGCCACTGGAAACATGTGTGGCACCAACGCTTGCGATCACGAACGGCTTCGCCCAAGAGGGCCAGTCTTCCACCAGGGGTTCGTGGCTGAAGTCTCCATGAAACTGATCAAGAATCACGCGTTGCCGGGGAGGTTGGGGCGTGATCTCCTCCGCGTGAACATAGGAGTCTTGCCTCGCCCAGCGTATTTCGACCAAGTCCTCCTCTGCACGGAGGCGCACACCAAACGAAACTCCATAGCTCGGGCTCGCGTCGAGTACGACGCGAGGGTTCATCCCGGTAACGTGAGGCTCAACCGGGAAGCTCATGGCGGTGCGATAACCCGGGAATAGAGTGACATCAAAACGCAGCGGTTTTGGCTCAAGTTGCTGCTGCGCGCTGAGGGTGGGAGCAAGCGCGTAGAGCAGCGTCGCGACGACAAAAAACACATCGATTGTTTTCTTAGCCAATTCTCTCTATCTCCGATGACCGCGCCCATACCGTAACATCGGAGGCATAACTGATAAAACCAGGGCTCTACACTCAAGTTCCACGCCGGAGGGTTTGAGTTAACCGCGAGTTATCGCCCACTTGAGGAGACTTGGTCGTTAGGCTCTGAGTGCAGGAGAGGTCAAACCACCGACAACGACAGACTTCTTATGTCGCAAGAACGGCGTTCATCGCGCTCAGTAGATCGCTCGCGTTCGTCTTCACCACGTAACCTCGGGCGCCGGTGCTCAGCGCTTCTTGCACCACATCGGCAGAAGATTCTTGACTGACAAACAGTATTTTGGAGCCGGGGGAAATCCTTCGGAGCCGTCGAGCAGCTTCGATCCCATTTAGAGTGGGTAATCCGATGTCCAGCAGGATCACGTCCGGGTGCAGTTCTCCGGCTTGCTGAACGGCTTCTAATCCATCGGCGACTTCGCCGACGATTTCCAGTTCAGGCCGTTTCTGCAGCACCGAACAGACGAACTGGCGCCAAGGCTCGTAATCATCGACCAGGAGAACTCGGACCGTTGCCATAGACCTCCTTTTGAGGCCTTACGCTCGAAGTGCTCGACTACTGAGGTACGGAGCTTTGCAACCCAACAGGATCAGGCGCACACGGGGTGGCTTTCGTTGTGTAGGATGTAACCGTCCACCATCTGGATCTTCTTGGGCGGCAACAGTCTTTCTGACCGAGTTCGTCCGACACTTGGCCACCGGAACTCCACCCTAGACACTAGGGCCACACGAGACGTTTGTCTGCTGAACAAAAGTACACTGAACCTGCTCTAAAATGCTCAGTTCCGTGGCTGTCAATCCGTCCAGAGGACGATTCTTGAGTGCAACGTCGGCTGCCGGAGATGAAAGGCGGAGTGCTGCCAATTCACACAGTGTGGCCTTAAACGAAGGGTTCGTCAATGTTGTGGATACCGGACGAACTCCAACAAGTGCACGAATGGCGACAGGGGATGTTCCTGCGAACTCGCCGAACCCGGGGAGCACGCCCGCTACGCGACGTCCTCGCGCTTTTCTTCAACGAGCTGCTCTTTCACCTTTTCAATTGTTTTCTCAGGCAAGATACCCTCCTCAAGCACCTGCTCCTCGGTTTCATAGGGCCGGTTCTCGACGATTTTGTCCGCCGTCGCCTTCCCGATCCCCGGGATGCTTCTTAGTTCGTGCTTCGTTGCCGTATTCAGGGTTTCCGCGACAGGATCGGGAACGTCTTCCGTAATGTCCAGCCGCTGAGCTTGAGCCCCGTTCGCGCGCCCTAGCCAGCTTCTGCCGCGCTCTACCCACTGTTGCCGCGTCCTTCGCCCGTCTTGCGGCGCCAACATCAATCCAGCAATCGTTCCAACTCCTATACCGAGAAAGAAAGACTTCATTGAGGCCTCCGTGCATCAACCCTCGATAATGGAACAAGCAGGCGGCAGGCAGCATCGGGATTACCCCTCAGGGATTCCCATTTGAAATGGGATGGCAACTCAGGTCTTCCAAATCGGCGGACCAGCTTATGAGCGCATCAAGTCGAGCGCACGTGCCAGGTCTTCGGTAAGGTCCCCCACGTCCTCCAGACCGATGTTCAACCGGACAAGCCTGTGGCCGTAGTCCGGACGATTCTTATTCCCGCGAAAATCGTATGCGACAGCGAGGCTGGTCACACCCGCCCAACTGTAGCCGATCTTGAACAGCTCGAGCGCGTCGACGAAGCCAAGCACCTTCTCTTTCGAAAACTCTCCTTGAAAGACGATCGAGAAAACTCCTGCCGATCCGGTGAAATCCCGCTTCCAGAACTCGTGCCCCGGGCAGGATTCGAGAGCCGGATGCAGCACAAGCTCTATCTGCGGACGTTTGGCCAACCATTCGGCGACGGCGAGCGCCGACGCTTCAATCGCCTTCAGGCGCACAGCCATCGTTTTCAGACCGCGCAGCGCGAGGCTCGCATCGTCCGGCGACACTGCCAATCCGATAAGTTGTTGCGCTGCTCCCAGCCGATCGAAGAGTTCGTTTTTCTGAGCTGTGACCGAGCCCAGTAACAGATCGCTATGTCCGCCGACGTACTTAGTCAGAGCCTGCATGGTGATGTCTACGCCGTGCGCGAATGCATCGAAGAGAATGCCCGCCGCCCAGGTGTTGTCGAGCACGACGAGCGCCCCGGCCCGATGAGCGGCTTCGCAGATCGCCGGAACGTCCTGGACCTCCATCGTGACTGAGCCGGGACTCTCGGTCCAAACCATACGCGTATTCGGTCGCAGCAAGGTATCAATCCGCGCCCCCAGATTTGGGTCGTAATACGTCACCTCCACTCCGAATTGCTTCAGAATGCGATTCGCGAACAGACGGTTTGGAGCGTAAATGCTGTGTGGCACCAGGACGTGATCGCCGGCTTTGAGCAGCGCGAAATTAATGAATGAAATCGCGGATTGCCCGCCAGGAGTCACGATCGTACGGTATCCGTTTTCCAGTTCGCAAATGCGCGCCGCAAGTTCCATCACTGTCGGCGTTCCGTATAGACCGTAGGTGTAGCCGTGTTCGTACTGGTCCCACTCATCGCTCACCGCGGCGGCGTTAGGAAACAGAACAGTAGACCCGCGATACACGGGCGTAGAAAGCGAGCGGAATCCTTCGGGAATCTTTGCGTCGGAATGGATCAGCTTCGTGGACCATTTCTTTTGCATGAATGGGTGAGGCTCTCCGGGTCCTGAATTCTCTTCAAGTTTTGCACAGATCGATGAGGGACTACCACGAAGTCGGTGCCACAGATTGATTGCCTACTCGTGGCGCTGCCGTGCAAGGCGAGAAGGAACAGGCTGTGGGCCGGAGTCACTAGTATCTGCGACAAGACTGGCGGCTTCGGGTCTTTCCTGTTTTCACTGAATATTCACATGCTCGTTTCCTGCCGTTAACAATGGGTTCATATGATTCTTGCTCGCGCCGCTACGCAATCGCACGTCAACTGTTCACAAAGAAAAGGAGTCAACGCGTGACAAGAGGTCGCTTATCTTCGCTGACTGCAGCTTGTCTGCTGTCTGCCTCGTTCGCTGTCGCCCAAAACGGCATCGGTCCGATCACCACCCAAGTACCGCATGCCAAGCCGGATTCGGGACATCCCCGAACCACAATCGCCCCAGGCTACAGCCTCAAAGTGGTGGCACGGGGATCAGACCCTCTGGAAAATCCGTCTGGCACGATTACCACCTTCGGCCGTCTGAGCGACAACACGGCAACAGAACCGGACCAGAATATGTATCTGGTGCTCGATCAAAATCCGGGTGGGCCCGTGCGAGGCTTCGACTATGGTCGCCATTTCATCTACCAAGGGCACGAGAACGGTGGCGATCTGGCGTACGTCACACGTGTGAACCTTGATATCCAGGATCCGGCCCACCGTATCACGTTGCTGACGCCCCTTGGCGCCGACGGCCTCACCGGTTTCAATTCGATCGACGGAAGCACTTACGATCCATTTTCGAGGACTCTGCTCTTCACGCAGGAAGCCGGAAGCGAAGGAGGAGTGATTCAGATTCGTAGCTCGTGGCCTCCAACCGCAACCACGCTGGACGGCATTATTGGTAAGGCGGGATATGAAGGCATCCACGTGGACGATGAAGGGAATCTGCTGCTGATTGAAGACTCCGGCGGGGTCACAGTCAACGTAGATCCGAATGATCCCAACAGTCCCAAGGTTGCGAAACAACCGAACTCTTTTATTTATCGTTTCGTTCCCTACAACCCAGCAGATCTCTCCCAAGGCGGTAAGCTGCAGGCTCTGCAAGTCTCGGTCGCAGGAAGTCCGCTGACGTTTCATCCTCTCGACCCGGTTGGCGATGTGTTCTCGTTCAAGCAAGTCCTGCTGCATACGCCGGGCACCTCGTATCCGGTGCAATGGGTCACCGTTCACGATACAGCCGTCGATGGGACTGTTTCTTTCGATGCAAATTCGGCTGCAAAAACTGCGCTCGCCACTCCATTGAAGCGGCCCGAGAACGCTGCATTCTTTCCGGGCTCACAGTTCCTTACCTTCTTCGTGACCGTCACTGGCGATACGGATTCCGCGTCCGGCATCGTTCCCGCGCTGGCGAAACGTGGGGCATGGGGATCGATCTTCCGGGTGGACCTGAACGCAGATCGCGAGGCGGGAAGTATCTCCCTCTTCGTGTTAGGTGATTCGGCCCATAACTCTTTCGACAATATTACGTTTGCTGATCGCACGCAGTTGCTCACCACGGAAGATCGTGGCAACACCCTCCACTCCGAGCTAAGCACATTGGACTCGGTGTGGGCATACTCGATCAACGGCTCCAGCACTGGGTTGCGGTTTGTGGCACTAGGCCGCGACACCACTTCGGAAGTGGAAGGAGAAGACAACGAGCCGACCGGCGTCTTCGTATCTTCCGGAGGAATCCACAAGCAAAACATGCTGGGCACAGGAGCGAGCCTGGTCAATGCTCGCGGCTTCCTGACCCAGCAGCACGGAAACAACGTTCTCTTCGAAGTAGTGAAGAGCGAGTCCGCAAGCCACGCAAGCGGTTCAAGCACCGAGATCCGCTAGTACAAGAAACTCCGCGCATCTCGTTTCATTCGTCGTCTTGGAATCCCATCCCCGACGGGATGGGATTTCGAGTTCATGCTTGCGCCCACCTTGCCTCCGAAGTTCTCTGGCAATCTACTTAGGGGCGTACAACCTCTGACTCCGCCTTCTCGCGAACCAAAAATAGACCGGCACTCCCAGCAGAATCACAACTACTCCACCAATGGAGTTCTTCAGATTGTTCATGAATGTGTAGTAGAGAAGCAGCGCGGCGGCCTCGATGAAGAGCATCGGGACGAGCGGATATCCCTTTGTGCGATAGGGCCGGGATGCATCCGGCTCGCGCACGCGAAAGACAAAAATCGTACTCGCCGCCACTACATAGAAAAGCCACTCGGCGAAGATCGCCAGCGAAAACAACTCGCGAAATGCGCCGCCCACCAGAATCAGAAGGCTTGCCAGCACCCCCTGGATCACCAGTGCTAAAGCGGGCGTGTGAAATCTGGGATGCACCTCGCCCAGCATCTTGAAGAAGTAACCATCCCGCGCCACGGCGAAAGGCACGCGCCCGCCACTCATCACCGTGCCGTTCAAGCCTGCTAGCATCGAAACCATCATGCCGATGGATACGAGCGAAATTCCCCACCGTCCCAGTGCCGCTTCGCTCGCTGCCGCTGCGGGAACTGCCGAGTGCGCGATCACCTCGGCCGGCAATGCGCGCTGAATGCCAGCATTCATTCCCATATAAAGGACAGCCACCAACCCCACGCCTGCAATCAACGCGAACGGGATTGTCTTCTCCGGCCGCTGGATTTCCTCGCTCACCATGTTCAAGTCATTCCAGCCGTCATAGGCCCAGAGCGCGGCTACGAGCGCGGCCATAAATCCGGCCATGCCGCCCTTAGCGGCGAAATGTGTGCCGAAGTTGCTCCAGGATCCGCTAGCCGCGCTGAAAGCGATCAGTCCAATGCCAACAATCATCACGACCTTCAGAACAGTAAACGCAAATTGGAAATTGCCCGCCTTGCGCACTCCCACATAATTCAGCGCTGTGATCAACACAGTGGCTGCGATTGCAACGAGATGTCCGTAGTTGATCGAGAAGACTCGGCTGGAAGTTACGTGCAACGAGAAAATCGCCTGCGGGAGAAAGCTGAATGCAGAAAACGTTCCCAGCACTCTCACCAACCCTGCAGTGATGCTCGCGATCGAGGCCGGTTTTGCAATCACGAACCAGGTCCACCCGTATAAAAAGGCCGGCAAGGGTCCGTATGCGTCGCGAATATACACATACTCGCCGCCTGCATATGGCCGCACTGCACCGAGCTCCGCATATGTGAGGGCCCCAAAGAATGACAGGAGGCCTCCGACAATCCAGGCCAGGTAAACCAGTCCCGCAGAACCGACCGCCTGCATCATCTCCGCCGGGACGAGAAAAATCCCGCTGCCGATAATTGTGCCTGCAACAATCGACATTGCATGCCAGACGTTCAGGCCTCGTACGAGTTCCGGAGTTGATTTGTGGGTCGCGACTACAGCGCTCTTCATCCGTGCTCCTGGCTGACCACCCCCATGCTGCAAGAATCTGCATGGTTGCAGAGCTACCCGCGAGGGGGACTATCTTCTCCTATACAGGAAGCCTCTAGCGTCGTAAGCTTACTGACCAGTAGGCTGTTCCCCCCCAGCTGGGCTCTGGACCTTAACTCCCCCCAATTCACTCCAGAGGAAATCGCCGCCATGACTATCTATTGTTTGCGCCGCACCATCCGGGTGACGGCTGCTGTCTTGTTTGTTCTCTGGACTGCCTGTTTCGTGGCAGCACAAGCCATCACAACGTATCACGTCGACAACAATCGTACGGGATGGAATTCCCATGAGTCCGTGCTCACTCCGGCGAATGTCGGGACGTCGTCGTTCGCGATGTTGCATGGTGTAACGCTCGATGATCAGGTGGACGCGCAGCCTCTGTTCGTTCCCGGCGTCAACATCACTGCCGGCACGAAGAAGGGCGTCCACAATGTGGTGTACGTCGCCACTGAGAACAATACGATCTACGCAATCGACGCCGACACCGGTGCGATATTGCTGAATCCGAACTTCGGAGCGCCAGTCCCGCGGCCTCTTGGCTGCGGAAACAACGGGCCTAACGTCGGCATCAACTCGACTCCAGTCATCGATCTGAGCGGCAAGACGCTTTACGTGATGATCTACACGCAGGGCTCGACCGGGCCCGCCTACCACATCCACGCGCTCGATCTTGGCAGCCTTACTGACAGAATCACGCCGCGACTTGTCGTCGCCGCGCACACTTTGCTGGATGGCACTACGTTCAATTTCAACGCGACCTACCAGCGCCAGCGCCCCGCTCTGCTGCTCTCGAAAGGAAATGTATACGCTGGCTTTGGCAGCTTTTGCGACCGCTCCCCAAGTCTTTCCCGTGGATGGCTGCTCGGCTGGTCCACAGGAACCTTGGCTCCACTGGCGGGCAATCAGGTCCTCGACATACTCGCTAGTTCTCCTAATAATTACTTTCTCTCTGCGATTTGGATGTCCGGGTATGGCCCTTCAACGGACGCCAGCGGAAACATTCTGTTCGTCACCGGCAACTCCGATTACTCTGGCACAACGTACGACGGCATCAGCAACATTCAGGAGAGTGTCGTCAAAGTCTCTTCTAACCTGACCACCGTTCTGGATGTATTCACTCCGTCCAATCAGGCGTCGCTTGATCAGACGGATCAGGATTTTGGCTCCGGCGGAGTGATGGTCCTTCCCAACCAGCCCGGCTCCACGCCCCACCTCGCTGTCGCAGCCGGCAAAGTCGGAAGCATGTTCCTGATGAACGAAGATCGCCTCGGCGGCTATTCAACTTTGACGAACGACGTGCTCGCAACCTATAGCATTGGAGCCTGCTGGTGCGGTCAATCCTACTTCGTGGATCCGCGCGACAGGATTGGTCGCGTGGTCACAAGCGGAGGCCTTAACGTCGGCGTTTACAAAGTACAGACGTCAGCGACTCCATCCCTAGTAAAGGTGTCTCAGTCGCCCAGTCTCGGCAGTACCGTGCAAGACCCCGGCTTCTTCACCACGATCTCCTCCAATGGAAATTCGAACCCAATCATATGGGCGCTCTCACGTCCGGCCGCCACCACCGGAAGCCCGATCTATCTGTTCGCGTTCAACCCCGAAAGTGTAACGAATGGCACCATGAAGCAACTTGCAAAAATTCGCGCCGGCGCCTGGACCAACAAGGGCGGCAACGCCAACCTTGTTCCGGTCGTAGCGAATGGTAAAGTTTTCGTGGCCAGCCACAACCAATTGCGAATTCTCGGACTGAAGTCGCCGAGCAAATAGGACACTGCACTCACTCTTAGCTGTTCGTGCGCGTCTCTAAGGCAGGATCTCGATTGGAGTTCCGTTCGGAACTGCCTTCCAGATTTCGTCCATCTCTTCGTTGGTGACCGCGATGCATCGTCCGTCCAGTCCTTCATGCGATGTCCCGAGCCGATCCAGCCATAGCCATTCGGCAGGCCGTGAACGTAGACGTCTCCCCCAACAGACACGCCGTTGGTGCGGGCTGCAGAACGGTCCCGCGCATTCGGATATGAAACGTCGATGGACTTGTAAAACTGGCTGTGCGCATTGCGTGAATCCAGAACGTAGATTCGTTCTGGAGTCTTATGGTCGCCCTGATGCGTCTTCGGCCCGATCGGCTCCCTACCAAGGGCGACCGTGTAGCTCTTCAGGATCTTCCCGTCTCTATATAGCTGCAACGAACGCTCGTGCTTGTTCACGACAATACGATCTGCTGGAGCACGGGAGGTGCGACCTGCGCAAATGCAATACAGACCGCGATCAGGCATGCCGGGAATGCCTTGAGAACCCGGATACGCATCAGCCGGATTATAGATTTCTCCATTATTCAAAGTGCTACGCTGAAGGAGTGACTCCTTCGGATAAGACCCGACTGCCTCTGAGAGCGACCCTAGCCATCGCATGTGTGCTGGCGTATATTGCGGACGCGTCCGCCGCCACATGGAGCATCAAGGCTCAACCGGCAAAGCTGGTCAACGGTTCCCCGGTTGTGTTTCAAGTTCAGCCCTCGGCCAAACTCGACTCGCTTACCGGCACCTGGCTCGGGCACCAACTCACCTTCAGCTACAACAAAGCCAACAAGGCCTGGTTTGCATTGGGCGGCGTAAGCTTTGAAACCGCGCCAGGGAAATACACTCTCGAGTTGACCGGCGAAGGCCTGAGCAGCAAGGCCCTCGTCGGCGTCAAGCATACATTCGTCATCAGCCGCGCTAATTATCCCAAGATCAAAGTCCAGTTGGCAGTCCCAAAGAAATTCACGGAGCCGACGCCGGAGCAAACGAAGCAACTGGAAGAGGACCAAAAGACGAAACAGGAGTATCTAAACCGTGTCACGGCCGACCGCGAGTGGGATGGCAAGTTCGTAGCCGCCGCCGATGCCCCAAACTCGGACGTGTATGGCTCGCAACGCATCTTCAACGGCGTAGCTCAGCGTCCGCACTATGGTCTCGACTATCGCGTTCCCACGGGAACCCCGGTCGAAGCGATGAACTCCGGCACGGTCTTGCTGGCTCGATTCCTCTATTTCGAAGGAAACTGCGTCTTCCTCGATCACGGCCAGGGACTACTCACGCTCTACTTTCATTTGTCCGAAATCAAAGTCAAAGAAGGAGAGACCGTCAACAAGGGTCAGGAAATCGGGCTCAGCGGAGGTACTGGCCGCGCCACCGGCCCACATCTGCATGTCGCGGTCCGCTGGCAAGGAACTTATCTGGATCCCGCGCGCCTGCTGCAGCTATCTCTGCCGTAAATCCGAAACTTGTCAGCCGAGCGCAGCTCGTGGGCAGTGTGCTCATGCCGCTCCGCCCGACATCTTCCCTCGCCCGTGCAAGGTTTGATTCAACTCGTCCTTGACTCCTAAGGTGCGAATGAGCCGGTGCAGGTAATTCGGATGCACTCCCATGATCGCGGCGGCCTCCACATAATTTCCCCCAGTCTGTTCCACCGCGTCAAAGATCAACCGCTTTTTGAGCTCTTTCACGCTGGCGTGATACTTCCCTTCATGCATCTCCTCCGGGGAATTCTGTTCGAGCAATGACTCGGGCAAATCTTCGAGGAGAACCGTGTCCGATGATCCCATGACCAGCGCGCGTTCAACAGCATTCTCCAACTCGCGAACATTGCCCGGCCACTCGTAGTGAACCAGGGCTGCCATAGCTTCGCGCGAGACAGGCTTCACCTTCACTCTGCAACGCGTGGCAAATTTCTGCACGAAGTGCCGTGTCAGCATCGGGATATCGTCACGGCGCTCGCGCAGTGGAGGCATCGTCAGACGCATAACGTTCAGACGGTAGAACAAATCTTGTCGAAACTGCCCAGTGCGCACCGCATCCTGCAGATTCCGATTCGTGGCAGCAACCAGCCGAATGTCGATCTTGATCGGATGCGTTCCGCCCACACGCTCGACCTCGCGTTCCTGCAATACGCGCAACAGCTTCACCTGCAGTGCTGGAGCCAACTCCCCGATTTCATCGAGAAAAATGACCCCTCCCTCTGCAGCTTCCAGGCGTCCCTTCTTCTGCGCCGCCGCCCCGGTGAACGCGCCTTTTTCGTAGCCGAACAATTCACTTTCGAGCAACGTCTCCGGAATCGCCGCGCAGTTAATAGCCACGAACGGCTTGCTGGCCCTCGGGCTGTTCCGATGCAGCGCACGCGCCGCCAACTCTTTTCCGGTGCCGCTCTCACCTTCTACAAGTACAGTCGCGTCAGTAGGAGCAACACGCGCCACGAAGTGGAACACCTCTTTCATACGCGGGCTGTCGCCGACCAGATTCTGTTCCTGCCGCACCTCGGTCGTGAGCCGCTGATTCTCTTGCTCCAGCCACTGCAACCGCCGCGCATTGTCCAACGCTACCGCAGAAATTCCGGCGACTGCCGCCATTAATTGCAGATGATCTTCATTGAACCGGTTTGCCGCGCTGGTGTTATCCACATAAATGCATCCGATGGTCCGATCAAACACACTCAGCGGCACGCAGAGCAGCGATCGTACCTCCGCCACAGCCAGACTCTCCACGTCCCGCAGCGCGCCGCTAGCCGCTACGTCCACACCCAGTATTGCCACATTTTCTTTGATAACCTGGCGCGCAATCGTGCGGCTGACGCGCACCAGTTGCGGCTGTCCTGCGTGCCGCGTCCGCGCGTAGAGACAATTAAACTCCTGCGCAGGGCCGTCCGACAACAGGATTGCGCCACGCCCGGCCGGCACCACTTCAAAGATCAAGTCCAGCAGTTGCGCCTGCAGTTCTTCGAGATCTCGAATTGCATGAACCACTCGGCTGATCTTGAGCAGCGCGTTTAGGTTCCGCGCAAGCTGCGCTTTTGCGGGAAGTTCCCGGAGCAGACGGTCCGGCTGGAGATAAACCACTTCTTTCGGTTGGATAACCTTGGTCTCGGACGTAGGCTTCGCGTCATCAAACTCAACCCGGCTCGCTGGCTGCACCCGGTCTTCGTCTTCCACCAGAAATAAGAAAACCGAGTCGCCCGTCGCGATCTCGTCGCCGTGCCGCAGCCATTGCTCCTTCACGGCAACACCGTTCACCAGGGTACCGTTGCGGCTGTCCAGATCCCTGATTTGGAAGCGCCCGTCCTCGCGCCGTAGCAGGCAATGTTTTCTGGAAACAGAAGGATCGGCCAGCGCCACCAGATTCGTGGGATCTCGGCCGACCGTCGCCTCCTCGGGCAATACAACCAATGACTCTTTTGAGGGTCCCGCTACTACCAATAGTCTTGGCCGCAATCAGGCTCTCCTACTCGTTCAGAATTCTTACCACACCGTCGCCCGAGTTTCATTGCTGTCCCACGTCTTTTTCACTATCCGAACGATTAGCTCGTCTATCTGATCGGATAGCTGTTCGCCTCGTTTGCTCAGATAACTCTCCCAAAATCCCACAAGGCGGATACGGCTAGTACGCTTGAAAATCAATAACTTAGAGAGTATTTTGGGCCGCCCGAGGGTGAGGGTACCGAATTGGTATGCCGGGTGCTACTTGCATAAGTGCGGATCTTGGCAAAAGCGACGGGGGAAGCGCTTTCAAGAAGTTCTCGCTGAGATCGCTGGTCGGAAGCTCGGGGGACCCCCTCATCGAGCTTCTGACCTTTTTTCATTTGAGTTGGACATCACAGATCTCTTACTTCATCCCGCAACGGCTTCAGGCACGACCACCGGCTGCGCAGGTTCCACGGCGATGCCATCTCGATAACTCACCGATTTCCCGGAGATCGCCGGCACGCGCTCGCCGGGAACAAGAATCCCAACGAGGTTCAAGGGATCGGCCGCCGATACAGTCATGGTCTCGCCGCTCAGAGGCAAGTTCCGCATAGCCCGCACCGATTCAACTGCGATCGGCAAAGCGAATTGCTCACCCAGAAATCCATCCACAAACCGCCCGCCCCGGATCTCGCCGCGATCCTCAAGCCGCCTGAATGCCATCAGCAACTCGCGCCACGGCGGAAGATTGGACTCTCGCGCCAGCAGATCGCGAATCACGATTCCATACCGCCGCAACAACATCCAGCACGCAGCTTCCACCGCGCGTGGACGCTCCGCTGCCGTATCAGCATGGAGCAAAGCCCAGCGCCCAGCACTATGTCGCGGACGCGTCGCGCGTCCCCAGCCTTGTCCGGCGCGACGCTTCGGATCGATGAGCGAACGAAGATTGTCGAAGCCGTCCGCTGTCACCAATCCAGCCGCGACCAACTCCCATAGCGCAGTCTCGATCTCAGCTTTCAACTTCCCCGTTCCGCGAACGATGTCGGCAAAGAAAGAAGCTCCGCGTTGCCGCAAGAATTCGAACACCAAGTGTGCGCCATGACTCAACCCGCTCTTTACTTCTCCTGACTGCGGCTGCCCGGCGTCTCGGTGCTTTTGCGAGACGTGGGGATTCGGACTGAGACCCAGCCAATCCGCATCTTCGCGCACGAAGAACGTAATCGGCGCCACACTGGTCGGAATGACGCGTCGCTGCCGCGTCGCATTCGTATCTCCCCCACCCGAGTCCAAGGTCGCCGGATGCGGCGACAACCTGCCCCATCCCACTGCGCCGGTCAGGCAAAGCTGATCCAGCCACTTCGGATCGTAGTCGGCCACTCGGCGCGCCAACACCTGTCGCTCCCACGCATTCGCCGGGATTTCAAACCCCTGCAGTTGCTGCAGCACTTCCAGGGTCCCCCGTTCGCCCGATACTTGCGACCCGGCAGCCACATGCTGCCAGCGAATCAGCCAGCGCATAAACTGCGCAGCCGTGACCGGCTCAATCTGCTTTCTCAGCATCCCCACGGTCAGCCGGTGAATGCGTGCTAGTAATCGCCGCTCACACCACTCGGTCTCCGGTTGCTCCGGCTTTGAGGGAGCGGCGACCTCCAACCCCGCCGAGTCTTGTGTGAGGACAGCCGCCCCCGCCTGTCCAGTCGAGCGAAGCGCGACAATACTCCGCCCCTGAGCGGCGGCTCCCAGGAACTTCCCTCGCAAAACAGTCCCCGCGGCTTCCATCCTCAGCAGCGCAATCTCAATTTCGGATGCCTGCAGTCCCAGCACTTCCCCAAGCTGCGAAGCTGTAGTCGGACCGATGTGCGACATCCACCCACTCACGAGCGAAAACAAACCATCGTCGCGGGACACTTCTGCCGATTCCACATCGGCTAGCTCCTGCACGAACTCCGCAGCAGGAAACAGCGCCCGAAAACTCCGCACCCGTTCCGCCGCTACCCAGTAACGTCGTCCATCAACGAGCGCAATGCCAGCGCGGCCTTGTGTCTGCAGGCGGTCGAAGTACTCATTCCACACTTCCATCCCGTTGGAAAAATCTGCGCTCTGTATCGCCAGACCAATATCCGAATCCTCCTCGGGTGCTGAATGCCGGCTGCTGAATATCGACTGCCCGCCCGGCAGAGCCACAAGTGTATGCAGCACATCGTGCAACTCATCGGCATCCCGCACATCCGGCCACGCCTCGCGCTGTACCTGGGCAATAGCTCCCGGATCGAGTTTCCCCACTTCTTCGAGAACCGATTCCGGCAAAACGCGCCGCATCTCGACTGCGCGCGCGCGGCGCTCTTCAAGAGGCGCGTCATCCAAATACGCATACGGATTTGCATTCAGAATCTCGTGCGAGAACTGAGAAGGCACGGGAGTATCCACGGCCAACACACGAATCTCCCCCGTAGCCATGCCGCGCAAAAGGTCCTTCAATCCATCGAGGTCCATAGCCTCGGTGAGCACGTCCTTCATCACCTCGCCCACCAAAGGATGATCCGGAATCTGACGATCTCCCTCAATGTTCTCGAAGCAAGCCGCGGCATCGGGAAATACCGACGCCAGCAGATCCTCCGACCGAATTCGCTGGATTTGCGGCGGAACTTTCTTGCCATTCTGAAAGCGCAACAGCGCGAGCGCCCGGTTCGCATCCCACCGCCAGCGCGTTCCGAAGATCGGAGAATCCAGTGCCGCTTGCTCCAGAATCGGCTGTACGGTCTCTGCATTCAGAAAGTGAAAAACATCGCCGAGAGGAAAACTATGCTGCTCCGCCAGAGCAATGTTCAGGCCGTTGTCGGTCGCGGCTGCCTGCAACTCGAAGTTGAATCCGCGGCAGAAGCGCTTCCTAAGCGATAGTCCCCATGCCTTGTTGATTCTTCCTCCGAACGGCGCATGGATCACCAACTGCATCCCGCCACCCTCGTCGAAAAATCGTTCAGCGATGACCGTATTCTGCGTCGGAACTGCGCCGAGAACTGCCCGCCCCTGCAGGATGTATTCAATCGCCTGCTCTGCGCCGGAATCGTCGAGCCCACATTCTTCCTTCACCCAGGCTACGCATGCCGCCACTTCCGGCTGCGTAGCCGAAAATCCGACCGGAGAAGTCCGCGGCAGCATCTCGCTGATCTTCTCCCGCAACTCCCCCACATGCAGCGATAGCTCCTGCGTCCGCGCTGGAGCCTCGCCTCTCCAGAACGGCACGCTCGGAGGAGCGCCATGCGCATCCTGTACCAGCAGGCGCCCCGAATTTGTCTCCACGCGATGGATGATCCAGGACGTATTGCCGAGCAGGAAGATGTCACCACGATTGCTCTCAACCGCGAAATCTTCATCGACCGTTCCGACCACATTTCCGTCAGGCTCAGCGACAACGTTGTAGAGCGAGTTATCGGGAATAGCGCCGCCGCTCGTGATCGCAGCCAACCGCGCTCCGCGGCGCGCCCGCAGCTTTCCGTTCACCTTGTCGCGATGTACATAGGCGCCATACCTTCCACGCCGCGCCGCAATACCCTCCGATAACATGTCGAGAATGGAATCGAACGTTTCACGCTTCAGATCGCGATAGGGATACGCCCGGCGTGCCAGCGCAAACATTTCATCTTCGTCCCATTCTTCCGCCGCGCACGCCGCCACAATCTGTTGCGCGAGCACATCCAAGGGCGCATCGGGGATCATCAGTCGGTCCAAATCGCCGAGCTTGATGGCCCGGACTACTGCCGCGCACTCCATCAGATCGTCGCGCGTAGTCGCAACCAACCGTCCCTTGGGAACCGCTCCTCGCCAGTGCCCCGACCTTCCCACTCTCTGCAGGGCCACAGCAATCGATCGCGGAGAATTGATCTGCACCACGAGATCAACGGTCCCAACATCGATTCCCAGTTCGAGCGATGCGGTCGCGACCAGCACGCGGACCTGGCCTTCCTTCAGCTTTTTCTCGGCTGCAAGGCGCAGCTTCCGGGACAAGCTGCCGTGGTGCGCCGCAACATTCTCTTCCCCAATTCGCTCTCCGAGATGATGGGCGACGCGCTCCGCCATACGCCTTGTATTCACGAATACAAGTGTGGAGCGGTGTTGGCGCACAAGCTCCACGAGCCGCTCGTAAACCGTGTCCCACATCTCGTTCGAGGCCACAGGCCCGAGCGGCATGGGAGGCACTTCAACACCGAGGTCGAGCTTTCGCTGATGCCCGACGTTCACGATGACCGGATCGGCCCGGCCCGTGCCCGTCAGGAAGTGTGCGACTTTCTCGATCGGCTTCTGCGTCGCCGACAGCCCGATGCGAACCGGCCCTCGCCTCTTTGTCACTTCGACGCTTGCAGCGCGTGAGGAACCTGCTATTAACGCGTCCAGCCGCTCCAGTGACAGCGTCAGATGCGCGCCGCGCTTGTCATCGGCAACCGCGTGAATCTCGTCCACGATCACCGTCTCGATGTCCCGCAAGATTGCCCGGCTCTTATCGGCAGTCAGCAGAATGTAAAACGACTCCGGCGTGGTCACCAGAATGTGCGGAGGCCGCTTCAACATCGCTCTCCGTTCCGGCATCAGCGTGTCACCGGTCCGCACAGCCGTGCGAATCTCCGGCATCAGCAGCCCGCGCTCATTCGCCAGAGCGAGAATCTCTCCCAGCGGTATTTCCAGGTTTTTCTGAATGTCGTTCCCGAGCGCCTTCAACGGAGAAATGTAAAGAACTTCGGTACGGTCCGAGAGGTCACCGGCCAACGCCTTGCGCACCAGTCGATCGATGCACGCCAGAAATGCAGCCAGAGTTTTACCGGACCCTGTGGGAGCTGAAATCAGCGTGGTTCTGCCGGCCAGAATATGCGGCCAGCCCTGCTCCTGCGGTTCCGTAGCCGTCCCAAACCGCGAGACAAACCACTCCGCCACCAGGGGGTGCGCCCACAGCAAGGAGGAAGGGGTAGACTGCATCGGAGTATTTTATGACTAAACGGTACTTTCGCCAAGCATTCGCTTTTGCAGATAAAAGCGGCTCTCGGTGAACCTTCAGTCCTTAGCCGTCAATACCTTTCACAAACCGACCCGCGGAAAGATGTCCCACGGGCTACCTAGTTGCAGCACGTAAGCCTCCGCCCGCTGCGACCCGGCCTGAAATTCGCGGAATGCTGCCACCGTGTCTTGTAACGCATAATATGAATCCGGACTCTGGCTCGCATGCGCATAGCATGCGGCCTTCTTCGTTTCCGCCACGTCCGAGATGTTGACATAATGTGTCGGCGCCGGGAACGGATTCGTGTCTTCTCCATCCGACACTTCGTAGTAGTACAACGCAAACTTGTGTTTAATCCGTTTCCACGCTTCATACGTCAGGTTCGCGATCGCCCGATGGTCCGCATGGTTGTCGATTGGCCAGTGCGTGAACACGGCATCTGGATTTTCCGCCTCAATAATTTTCTGGAATGCCGTGTAGTGCTCATTGTCCACAATCGCATGCCCGTTCGTCTGACTCGCATACGCCGGCCGCGCCTTCAGGATCTCGCAAGCCTTCTTCGCCTCCGCGATCCGCACGGGTGCCGAAGTCTCCCACGCCCCATCGTTCAAATAGAGCAGCACGACGTCATGGCCCAATCCAGTGAGACGCGCGATGGTCCCACCACAACCATATTCAGGATCCCCCGGATGCCCGCCAGTGACCATGATCTTGCACTTGTGCGTGCCGCCCGGCGACGAATTCTGCTGCCCTACGGCGCTAACCGTCGCCGCCCCCGCAACCAAGCCGGTCCTTTTCAGCATCTCTCGACGATTCATTCATGCTCCTTCCGCTGCGAGTCTAATTGCCCGAGCTGCTAAAATCCCGCCGATGCCCAAACTCTCCGCTCAGGCCCGCGCCCGCAGGATCAAACTCCTTCTCTTCGACGTCGACGGAGTCCTCACCGACGGCAAGCTTTTCATCTTCCCCACCCCCGCAGGAACACAGCAAAGCGTTCTCGAGCAATCGGCCAAGCACGGCGGCGAAGGCGGATTCGGATTCCACAGCCAGTCCCTCATCGAAGCCAAAGGCTTCCACGCCCACGACGGCACCTCGATCTCTCTCGCCCGCCTCGCCGGAATCAAGACTGGACTCATCACTAAGAGAGTTTCAGAGACCGTCGCCCTCCGCGCACGCGACCTCAAACTGGAATACGTTCGCCAAGGCATTCAGGACAAGGCTACCGCCTTCGAGGAGATTGTCAGACAAGCCGGTATTAAGCTGGAAGAAGCCGCATTCGTGGGCGACGACGTCATCGACCTCCCCGCGATGCGCGCTGGAGGTTTCGCCATCGCCGTCAAGAACGCCCGCGCCGAGGTGAAAAAAGAAGCCCACTACATCACCCCCCACGCAGGAGGTGATGGAGCCCTCCGCGACGCGGTCGAATTCATCCTCAAAGCCCAGGGCAAATGGAAGAAGATCGTAGATGTCTACATTACCGAACGCGGCCCAACAGTCCAGTAAAGTAGGAGCTCACAGAGCCAGCTGGCGCTGTTGGTCCTAAGCTATCAGCGAAAAAAAACCATCGGATGCTTGCTTGGGGCGTGCTCGGGTCAGCATCCGATGGGCTACCGTTTCTCCTTACTCACCCTGTTGTTTTCAGGAGTATGTGAGGAAATTAAACACCCTGACCGGGAGAAGTTTCGTTTATTTTTGTAAAGCTTTGTAAAACACTCGGCGAAGAAATACCGCGTTGCTGCGAAGATCGTCTATTGCAATGCGTACAGGCTGCCGTCAGCGCTGCCCACATATACAACGTCTCCGGCCACGACTGGTGACGAGATAATCGCTCCCATACTCATGATTCTTCCGACGCCGGCGACCATATCGTCATAGAAGTCAGAAACATAGATTGCTTCTTGATTCGGTGTGCCATCCGGCTTCGTATAGGCGGCCCCGTGCTCTCGCATCCCTTCGGTCTCAAAAGTCCATACGGGCTTAAAGCTCGCAAGGTCGACCCCCGCCAACTTTCCCTGTGTGGAACCCACGTACAACATTCCGCGTGCGATCGCGGGAGACGAATACAAGTACCAATGATTGAAGTCCGCAGAATGCTTCACAGCCCCTGTTTTTGCGTCAACGGCGTAGAGCAAACTTGAATCCGACGTCACGAAGTAAACAGTCGTGCCTGCCAAGGCCGGAGACGACACCACCCACGACCCGTTCATCGACATGGCCCATTTCTTTTCTCCCGTGCGTTCATCCAGCGCATACAAATGAGAATCCCGGCATCCGAAATAGACGATGCCGTCTGCAATGGCTGCAGAAGACTGAATTCCGACCTGATTGTGCGTATCGGGATCCTCCGCAGTTTTGAACCGCCATTTCTGCGCCCCGGTCTCCCTATCGAGCGCATAAAAATAACTGTCCCAGCTCCCGACGAACACCATCCCGTCGGCCACCGCCGGCGATGCATGCACGACGTCTCCCGTCTTGAACTTCCACTTCACCGCTCCCGTCTCTGCATTCAGCGAATAAACATTCCCGTCGCCACTGCCAAAGTAAACAGCGCCGTTCCAAACTGCAGGCGACGAAAGATAGGCATCGAACGGATCAGGCATGCTTTCAGCGACAGGCTGTACTCCGTGCAAATGCCTTGCCGTGAATCGATGCTCGCCGCCAGTTTGAAATTTCCATTTCATTTGCCCACTGGAACGGTCGACCGCATAGAAGTTGCCGTCATAAGCAGTGAAATAGACCATCCCGTTCGACACTGCGGGCGACGAAACAATTCGGCTCTTCCCATCGAACTTCCATTTCTGTGCGCCCGACTGCACATCGATCGCGTACAGATTCCCATCGGTGCTGCCAACGTACACGGTGCCATCCAGCACTGCCGGAGAGCCGATCAGCATTCCGGCTGTATGGAACTTCCACTTCAACCCGCCGAGCTTCGGAAGTCCGGCCCCTTCGTAGACGCCGCTATGCCGCAGATCGCCGCGAAACATCGCCGCATCCTGCCCAATGGCAGGCACGCATACGCACACAGCGACAATCGTGACGAACAGTCTCGTTCGCATGTCAGTCAGTCCCCTTGCTCTTAGACGAGGCGCAAGAAATTTGGTAAGGATTTCTGGGTATAGAGAGGCAATCTCATGAACTACTCAAGAGAAGGTCACGGATTCAGCGGTGCCGTTTCGCCGGAAAAAACGGGCTCGGGCTAGAGTCCCGAGGGTACTCTCTGACTCAGGTGTGCGATAGCTTCTGAGTACCGAGCAATGCTTCTATTCTGGGAGACCCGGCACTTTCGCGGCCATCAACTCCGTAAACCGTTTGTCCTTGCGAAGCTCAGCGAATTCCGCGTCCTTGTACACGTTCTTGAAATCCTTGTAGCCTTCTTCCATTGCTTTCCGCAAGTATTCCAGAGACCGGTCCGAAAATCCCATCTTCGCGTACAGCTTCGCAACCGTGTAGTCGTAGTGTGCACGATCATCCGGACTCGGCAGCTGCGCCTGCACGCCGCCCCTTGACGAATTTTCGAAAACGTTCGGATCGAGTTCCATCGCTTTCTGATATGCCACGACCGCCGGATCGAATTCCTTCTTGGAGAAATAGGCTGCGCCAAGGTTGCTGTAGTACGAAGCAGAGCTTCCCTCCATGGCGATTGCCTTCTTGTACTGCTTGATGGCGGGTCCGTACCTTCGAAGCTCGTAATACACGACACCAAGATTGTTGTACGCGCTCGAAAACTTGTGATCGATTTTAACCGCCTGTTCGAATGACTTCTTTGCCTCGCGATAGCGCTGCATCATCAATTCCGTGATGCCGATTTTGTTGACCAGGCTGGCCGAGCGGGGATTCTTCGTCAGTGCCGCGCGATAGTAGTCCAGCGCATCCAGATACAGCTTCTGCATTCGCAATTGGTCGGCGCGGTTCTCGAGATCCGCCACGCTCGCATCGGGCGCCGGAGGATCCGTTACCCGTAGCAACGGCGGATTCACCTGCACCTGTTCTGCATGCGCGACCTGCGCGTTAGAGGAAGTTGAGAAGAGAAGCAGACAACACAGGAGCGAAGCGGAAACCAGCCAAACCTTCGGGCAGAGACTCATGGGCCACCCCCAAGCTATGCGCCTATTCTGGCACAATTCCAGCCCGGCAGCAGAGTTTTTGCTGCACAAACGACTCTCTGTGGGACCCGCAACAAGGCGGTAAAAGCGATTGAAAGCCGGATCGGAAACTGCTAATGAGGGGGCGCCTGCCCGTTATCTGCCGGCTTAGCTGGCTGCGATGAGCTCTTGTCATCCTTGAAGATCCCGGCAAGTTTCCCAAAAAATCCCTTTTTCTTCTTTGCATCCTGCGGGTTATTGGGATCTTCAGCCGTCTGTGGCGGAGCCGGCGTCACGATGTTCTTGTCTCCGCTGCCGAAGATCTTCGAGAAAAATCCCTTCATCCCGGTCTGTTCATCGCAGGTGTCGTGCGGCTCGGTGCCGGCGACAAACGCCGAAACATAGTCATCCGTGCAGTTCGGCGTCGCCAGACGGTTCGTTGCCTTATCGAGTTGCACATCCACCACGCCCGTCGGCTGCGAGAACGCCTTCATGTCCGCATACTGCGGCAGGACCGACGCCTTCTTCATGAACTCGGTCCAGATCGGCGCCGCGGTCTGCGCACCACTCAAACGAAGGTCGCTGTAGTCGTCGTACCCCACCCACACGATGCACAGCAAGTTCGACGTATATCCCGCGAACCAGCCGTCGTGAGAACTTCCAGTCTTTCCCGCGGCAGGGGCCGTAAACCCCCGTAGCCGGACCGCAGTGTATCCAAGCCCATTGTTGACTACGCCTTCCATCATGTTCGTCATGACGTAGGCCACCCGCGGATCCAGTACCTGCTTCTGATCCGTCGTGTAATTCGCCAGCACATCGCCCTTGCTGTTGCGGACCGAGTGCAGCAAGATCGGCGAGAGCTTCTCGCCGTTATTTGCGAAGCTGGTGTAGGCTCCCCCCATATCGAGCGGCGAAGCATCGTACGATCCCAGCGCCATCGCCGGAGTCGCCTTAACCGAAACAATGCCCGCCGATTTCGCTAGGTCCGCCACTTTGTCGTACCCAACTTCTTCCGCGACCTTTACGGTGGCATTGTTCAGCGACATCGCCAACGCGTACCGCAGCGTCACATCGCCGTGATATTCCTCTTTGTAATTGCGGGGCTCGTAAATCGAATCGCCATAAGTGAATGTCGAGGGCTCGTCCGTCACAGTGGACGCCGGCGTTATCACGTTCGGCGATCCATCCAACGCCGTGTTCATCGCCGCCGCATACACAAACGGCTTGAAAATCGATCCCGTGGGACGCCTCGCCACCGCATGATTCAGCTGGCTCCAGCCGTAGTCGCGTCCGCCCACCAGGGCCAGCACCGCACCCGTATGCGGATCCAGCGCCACCAAGGCCACTTGCGCCTGCGGACCCGGCAACAGTTTTGTCTCGTACTTCTTGCCCACCTTGATTTTCTTAGTCCGCATCTTCTTGACTTGCTCGTCCACCAGCTTGATACCAGTCTCCACCGCCTGCGCGGCGGCCTTCTGCAGGTCCGGATCAAGTGTCGTGTAAATGCGGTAGGAACTGTCATTCAGCTCTTGCTCGTTGAATTTGCTGGTCAGCTGCTCCCTGACCATGTCCACGAAATAAGGCGCGTCGCTCGCCTCTGCGTTGGGCGCCGCCAGTTTCAGCGGTGTTGCCTTTGCCTTATCCGCCTGCTCGCGGGTGATGGCATGGGTCTCAACCATCGATTCCAGAACGAGGTTCCGACGATCCATCGCCCGCTCCGGATGTCGATAGGGAGACAGATAGCTGGGCCGCTGAATCAATCCTGCCAGCAGCGCCGCTTCTGGGACGCTGATGTCCTTCAGATCCTTATTGAAATACGCCTTCGAGGCCTCGGCGAATCCGCTGATCGCAAATGACCCCCGCTGGCCCAAGTCGACCCAGTTCGCATAGATTTCAAAAATTTGCTGCTTCGTAAACTTCTGCTCCAGTTGTTCGGCGATCAGCATCTCCGTGACCTTCCGCTTGATCGACTTCTCTGGAGTCAGGAAGAATCCTCGTGCCAACTGCTGGGTGAGTGTTGAACCCCCTTGCGCCCGCCGTTGACGCAAGACATCCTCCCAAACCGCCTCTAATGTGCGACCAAAGTTCACGCCGCTGTGTTCGAAGAAACGCCGGTCTTCGATCGCCAGCACCGCCTGCACCATCACTGGAGGAATCTCGTTGTATTTGACTATTTGACGCTTCGATCTCTGCTCTGCGTCGAACAGCGCCGTCACCAGCTGCGGCTCAAGTTCGTAGGCCGAGAGCTCTGTACCCCGGCTGGTAATCTGGGCGATCTTGCCATCTTCGAAGGTGATGCGCGCCGGCTCCGGACTGTGATACGACTCCGGACCCGGCGTGATCTCAATCCCGCCCTTCACCAGATGAATAGTCCCGAGCTTTGACGCGCTTTCCTGTTCGGAATACCCGGCTCGCCGCAGGTCGGTCGCGATCTCGCGCGCCTCCATCTTCTCGCCTTCATGCAAGACACGCGGCAGCGCATAAATTTTCGCCGAGTTCGCGAATACCGGGTTCCGGAACCGCTTTTCGATAATCCGGTCGTACTTGATGTAAAAATAGGAAAACAGGACCGTGCACGACACGGCGAGCACGAGGAATACGATCAGCCCCGCACGCAGCACTGGGTCCCGCGGCAGCCCACGCATCGCTTTACTCGACTTTTCCCCGCTTGATTTCGGGATTCTGATTTTGATCGTCACGATTTGGACGTTATTGCTGGTTCTCTACTTCCTGTCCGCTCAGCAGCCACTCTTTGCTTATCATCTCGGGCGTCGCCGCCTTCACGCCATGGCTGTGTACTTCCTTAGTCAGTGTGGGATCTCCTACATACAGCGCCCCAGACTGATCTGGCAACCGAACCGTAAACTGTTGAGGCTCATGGAAGTTGCAGTTAACTTCTCTTCAGACGTCGCCGCCCACCAAAAGGTTTGCACGCCCATTTCCACACGCAATAACCCGTGTGGTTGCACTCCCGGCTACAGTCCTGTTCCTCGCTTCAAACTGCTGGGATAAGCCTATTCTACGCCTCCCCGATCAAACGAAAAGAGACCCGCAGTGCATGCGGGTCTCTCAGGTGACAACAACAGGCCACCGGTTTCTAGTCCGTGACGGCGAACGCAAATGGGCTGGCAGTGAAGTCCGCTGCGTGCGTGAGCGAACCGTTGGTGGCGTTCGCTCCCAGAGCTGTCATTGCTGCACCGCCCGTCGAACAAATCATGACCACACCAGACTGATCGAACTGGCACTGCGTAACGATTGGCAACGATGAAAAGGGCGATCCCGAAAGCGCTGTCAGCGCCCCTGTCGTCGTATCCATCTGGAATCCCTCCATCGCCGCCAAAGTCCCGCCGACAATAACCTCCGGTAAGTAAATAAACTTGCCGTTGGGCGAGATGGTCACGTCATACGGAGCATTCGTCGTCGCGAATTGAGACCCGCCGGCGATCGTCGAAGGTACGCCGGTGGTCGGATTGATGGAATAAACGTAGACGTGGCTATCAATCGCGGAGGTGCCGCTGTCCTGAATTTCCGCGACCCCCACCAAAAATTCTCCAACTGGAGTTGTTCGGACCTGGGCAATCCCGAGGTTGAACGGACTGCCAGCTAATGGGGTAAGCGCGCCCGTCGTCTGGTCGATCGAGAATCCAGCGACTCCGGATGAAGGAAATCCTTGTCCCGCGTAAAGGAACTTTCCGCTCGCATCCACCGCAATGATGTCGGCCGAACTGAAACCAACTGCGGTAAATGGCGATCCTGCAACCTCGGTCAGCGCGCCAGTGGTCTTGTCAATTTGAAAGGCCCAGATATATCCGCTACTTTCACTGCCGACGAACAGGAACTTTCCCTTCGGATCGGACCACGCACCGTCTGCCGTACTCGGCCCCCCGGTCTGGAATGGGCTGCCAGCAATCGGAGTCAGGGCGCCAGTCGACCGCGTGATACTGAAACCTTGGACGGTCGTGTCGCCCATAGGCACATACACGAACTGCTTGTTCACGATGGCCATATTATCGGCAAAGCCACCCGGGATTGTCGGTGCGGCATAGCCGGTCAGGCCGTCGAATGTCGAGCCAGCCCAACCCGCCCCGTCAACAGTGCTTCCATTCAGGAAGTAAACGAGGGTGGTCGCATTCGCGGCAGCAATGGTGCCGGTTCCGGGCGTTCCTATACCCCCGCCTGACGGCGTACAAGTCCCGCCTCCGAAAGTGGTGTGGCATACGTAATGCCCACATCCAGCTAACGAAGTTGTAATTATCGCTACAAGCAAAACTAGCAGCGCCCGAATCTTCATCGCCATGAACTGCCTCCATCGCGGAGTCTGCGTCTTCGCTGGGCCAGACTTCTGTAGCGTCTCGAGGATGGTGCTAAAGAGGTCGCGCTTTCCCGGGAAACTCTGGACTCGCGTCAGAGATACCGGAAGAACTTCTATCCCTCGCCGATGTTAGGTCCGATGTAACTGACTGACAAGGTTACGAATGTCACGGCATTCGTCCCATCGATGCGGATATCCGGTGCCTACCCACTGCTCCGCTCCCGGCGCACAATCCCTCCTTGAATAGCAGCATTTGGCCACCAATCACTCATCGCGTTGCCAGCTGGGACCGCCGTGCGTCAGCGTGTGTCTATCTCCAGATCGGGAGAAGCGACGACCGGCACCTCAGTTCTAGCCTATGAGTAACCTCGCCTCGCAACCCCAACACGCGCACAATCCGGCAATGGATTTCGCGCATCTCTTCGTCGGATTTCTCGAACCGGTGGCTTTCGGATCAGTGGCCGTGCTGGCCCTTTTCGGCATCGTCCACCTCCGTAGCCCCCGCCGCTCCCCTGCTCTGGCGACCCGCCGCCCAACCCGCTAGCGCTGCCGTTTGCCTACTTCACGCCGGCATGAGATATTACTCTGCTCCTGGCATTGCCCTGCATCTTGATAGGCAAAGTGTGCCCGAGCATCTTTGACCCATGCGCTTAATCCCCCGAGACACCAAATTTTTCGATCTGTTCGCCGAACTTTCCGGCAATCTTACCGAGGGGGCGAAACTCCTCCGCGCCATCCTTGCCGATCCTCACGATCTCGCCATGCGCGTCAGCCAGGTTCAGGCGATCGAGCATAAAGGCGACAAGGCCACCTACTCCATCATCGTCAAGCTCAACCAGACGTTCATCACGCCCTTCGATCGCGAGGATATCCACCGCCTTGCCTCCTCGCTCGACGACGTTCTCGACTTTGTGAACTCCGCCGCAGTCATGCTCGTGATGTACAAGATCACCAATCCGCCGCCGGTCTCAGCCGAACTCGCCGGAATCATCGTCCTGCAATGTGAGGCTCTGGCCAAAGGCGTTTCGCTACTCGAGAAAAATGGTCACGTGATGGAACACGCCGAAGAAGTCAATCGGCTCGAAGACATGGCCGACCACGTCAGCCGCAAAGCCATCGCCGATCTCTTCGAGAACGAAAAAGATCCCATCCAGCTCATCAAGTTGAAGGAACTTTATGAGGTGCTGGAGTACGCCACCGATAAAGCCGAAGACGCAGCCAACGTCCTCGAAGCGATTGTCGTAAAGAGCACATGAGACAGCTCAAAGTTTCGAGCTTTCAAGGTTGAACCAGAAGCCTGAATCCGCCCACAAGCCTGTCCGAACTTTGAAACTTGCATGACTTCGAAACCTGCATGAATAAAGACGTCCTGCTGGTTCTGATCACGATCCTGGTCGCCTTAATCTTCGACTTTCTCAACGGCTTCCACGACTCCGCCAACAGCATCGCGACCGTAGTCTCGACGCGTGTTCTTTCGCCGAAACTCGCGGTCCTCTGGGCCGCCGTCTTCAACTTCCTGGCTGCGTTTTTCCTGGGCACAGCTGTCGCCAAAACCATCGGCAAGGGCATGATCCGCCTGGAGCACGTGGACCAGTATGTCGTGATGTCCGCACTCTTTGGCGCTATCGTGTGGGATCTGCTCACCTGGTGGTGGGGATTGCCCACCTCCTCCTCCCACGCCCTTATCGGTGGATACGCCGGTGCCGCGATGATGCACGCCGCCGTTCACACTGGCACCGGTACAATGTTCTCCGTCATCATCCCGGAAGGCTGGTACAAGACTCTCATCTTCATCATCGTCGCTCCGATCATGGGAATGATCCTCGGGCTCGCATTCTTCGTCGCCGCTCATTGGATTCTGCAGAACAAACCTCCGCAAACTGTCGACAAATGGTTCCGCAAACTGCAACTGCTCTCGGCCGCAGCCTACAGTCTCGGCCACGGCGGCAACGACGCGCAGAAAACTATGGGGATCGTCGCCGGCGCTCTCTACACCGCGGGATTCATGTCGAAGAACGACATGCTCGGCAACTGGGGACGCTATCACTGGCCCATCATCCTCGCCGCCCATGCTGCCATCGCTGCCGGAACCTACTTCGGCGGATGGCGCATCGTCCACACCATGGGCCAGAAGATCACCAAGCTTAAGCCTCTCGGCGGATTCTGCGCCGAAAGCGCCGGCGCCATCACTCTTTTCGGTACGGCGCTCGACGGCATCCCTGTCAGCACTACGCACACCATCACCGGCGCCATCGTCGGAGTCGGCTCCGTCACCCGCTTGTCCGCCGTTCGCTGGGGCGTCGCTGGACGCATTGTCTGGGCCTGGATTCTCACCATCCCCGCCGCCGCGCTAGTCGCAGCTGGCGCTTTCCTTCTGGTCCATCTCATCCGCTAATCGCAAACTTCCAGCTTTCAAAGTACAGGCCCAATCCGGTTATTTGGGAGACCCAGCCACCTTCGACGGTCTTCAACTTTGAACCCTGAAACCCTGGCACTTTGAAACCTGCCCTGCCTTAGCGGGGCAACTCCCCAGCGGGAAAAAGCAACTTATCTGCGTACCATATTCAGGTTCTGTCTTCTCGCCTCTTCGTGTGCACGAAGCCCGCTTCTTCAGAGGGCGCTATTCCAAGGAGGAATCAATGACAAACAAATGGACGCGTCTGCTGTTGTGTGTAGTGCTCCTGGGACTGACATCGGTGTGGGCCGCCGCCCAGGATGACACCAGTTCCAATTCCAAGGGCGAAGTTCGTAACCTCACGGGATGTCTCACGAAAACCAGTAGCGGCAACGAATATCTGTTGACAGCCACCGACGGTAGCACCTGGGAGATTCACTCCAACGATGCCGTCAACCTTGCCGATCATGTCGGCCAGAAAGTCGAAGCCCGTGGCGTCGTCTCGCACGAGAAGATGCACAACATGAAGGAAGATGCCAAGGACATGGGCCACGACGCCGGAATGAAAAACAACACCGCCGAACATGGGCATCTCAAGGTGACCAGTGTCCACAAACTCGGCGAATCCTGCGAACAATAACGCCTTGACGTGGACTTAGCTCTGTCGCCTGAGCAAAGGAACTGGTTCGCGAGGAGCGAACCAGTTCCGCAGTCGAAGGATCCCTCCCTGAGACATATGGGACTCACCGGGAGATCGGCCCAAAGCAAAGAGCGGAACGCAAAAGCGTTCCGCTCAATTCCTTAAACTGAATAACGACTACATGCCCTTGTTCCCACTCGAAGGCGTAAAGTGCATCGAGAACGAATAGCCCGGTAAACTCACCGGCACGTTGTAGTCCGCCGCCACATACACAGCCAAAATTCCGGGCGTCCCGATGCGCTGAACGATTACCTCATCCGGCGTCAACGTAATACCATGCGTCTGCGCTTTGGCGATCACAGTTTCCTGCAATTGCTGGTCGGTTGTGCGCGGATTCGCTCCACCTTCCATGGCAATGTTTTTCAGGTCGTCCTGGAAGGAGTAATTGCCGAGCATCGGCGGAAGGATCTGAAATCCGCAATAAACCGCCGCGATGATGGCCAGAAACCCGAGAAGTGCTTTAATTGTTCCCATGTCCTGCGTTCAGCCCTGCAGGACAAGGATTGGCTCACCTCGTCCGGCCGAGCAACTCCTGAAATTGTTCAACGATCGCGGAAATCGTAACATCGCGTACTTCGCGAGTCGAACGTAAAACGACCTCGACAGTACCTTCGGTAACCTTCTTCCCAACCGTCACCCGGTAAGGAATTCCGACCAGATCCGCGTCCTTGAACTTCACTCCCGGGCGCTCATCGCGATCGTCCAGCACCACATCGAAGCCCGCTGCTTCCAACCGCTTCGCGATATCCTCTGAGGCTGCGCGTACGTTTTCGTCCTTCACGTTCACCGGCGCCACCACAATCTCGAACGGAGCAATCGACCCTGGCAGCCAGAATCCGTTCTCATCATTTCCCTGCTCGACGGCAGCAGTCAGGATGCGCTCGATGCCGATCCCGTAGCAGCCCATGATCGGCATCACTTCCTTACCGTTCCGGTCGAGCACGCGCGCCCCCATCGACTCCGAGTAGCGATAGCCGAGTTTGAAAATGTGCCCGATCTCCACTGCCGTATCGATTCGCAGCGGCTTGCCACAATTCGGACACGCCTCCCCCGCCGTCACCGCCCGCAGATCCGCATAGGCTGTGGGGACGAAGTTCTTCCCCGGCGTCAGATTCTTCAGGTGATAGTCCTCTTTATTCGCGCCGGCAATTAAATTCGTCCGGCCCGCCAGTGCCTTGTCAACGAGGAGCACAGGCTTTCCCTCATGCTTCTTCAGATCGCGAGTCCATTCGATCCCCATTGGGCCGAGATACCCCGCCGGAGACTTGAACAGCGCCTTGATCTCCCCCTCTTCCATCGGACGAGTCGCAGTCCCCAGTGTCGCGTTGAACTTGGCCTCATTCAGTTGGTGATCGCCGCGCAGCAACACGACAATTGCGCGCGAGCTTTTTTTGCCTTTCTCATCCACCTCGTCCGCCATGTACGCAAGCGTCTTGATCTTGTTCTTCGGAGACACTCCCAGAAATTTCGCGACATCCTCAATCGTCTTCTGTCCGGGCGTGTGCACTTCGAGCGGTTTGCCGTCGCCCTCGGGCCAGAGATCGGTTGTGGACTCCAGCTTCGACGTCGCCTTCTCCATGTTCGCGGCGTAGTTGCACCCATCGCAGCTCACGATCTGATCTTCACCGGCTGGAGTGCGCACCATGAACTCGTGCGATTCCTTGCCGCCCATGGCTCCCGAGTCCGCCTCCACCACCATGTACTTCAACCCGCAGCGATCGAAGATTCGGCAGTACGTCTCGTAATGCTTCTTGTAGGAAAGGTCCAGCCCCGCCGCGTCAATATCGAACGAGTACGCATCTTTCATCATGAATTGCCGCACGCGGAGCAACCCCGACCGCGGACGCGGTTCATCGCGAAACTTCGGCGCAATCTGATACCAGATCTGCGGCAGCTGCTTATAACTGCGCAACTCCTTTAGCGCGATCGAAGTCATGACCTCTTCCTCGGTCATGCCAAGGGCCATATCCGCGCCTTTGCGGTCTTTCAGGCGAAACAGATTCTCGCCCATGAGCTCCCAGCGTCCTGAGACCTCCCAAATTTCCCGTGGGTGCAGCGCCGGCAAATAAAACTCCTGCCCAATCTTGTCCATCTCCTGACGCACGATCGCCGTGATCTTGTTAAACGACCGGTTCCCAAGAAAAAGATATGAGTAGATGCCGGCCGCAAGCTGCCGGATATACCCGGCCCGCACCAGGAATTTATGCGACGCGACTTCCGCGTCAGCAGGCGCCTCGCGCAATGTAGGAATAAACAGCTGTGACCAACGATGCATAGTTTTGTGGGTACCAAGTCCCGAGTACCGAGCTATAGAAGCTCGCGAGATACTGCAGGGAATTGGCATTGTAAATGAACGGGATATTTTGCAAATTCTTCGTGACCCAATGCAGGAGTTGAAGTAGCTGCGGGCGAGTGTGCCGATCTTTGAGTATTGACAATACATAAATACTAAGTAATAATGAATTGACAACCTGGGAGGGTGTTATGGGTATATCGGCCGCGTTCAAGCCCAGTCTCAAAGTCGCTGATGAGGTGTGGATTGCGATGGCGATGCTCCACCGACGGTCACCCGAACGCCCCGATTTTTCCATCGAAGAAATTATGGAATTCGCCACAGCAGCCAAAGAGTTGAGGATGCTGGGGCCCGTGCGTCCAGGATTCTACGTCCACGTCGTGCAGCACTGTGTTGCAAACCGACCGCCAAATCCGGGGCGGTACCGGATGCTGGTAGAAACAGCAGCCGGACGGCGCCGGCTTTTCTGCCCCGGTGATTCGTACCATCCGCTGCGGGAAGGAGGCAAGACTTACCCAAAACCCGAAGAATTGCCTGAAAACTGGTTCCGAGGGCTCCTCAGTTGGTATCACGACACGTGGTGTTTCGAAGCATTGAAGCGGGCGACAGAGGACGATCCGCTACTGGCTCTCTATGGATCTGGCAAGAAGATCTGGGCTAATGAACATGCTGATGAATACGTTAAACGTTTGCGCGAAGGCTGGGAATGAGCCGCATTTTCTGGGACACAAACCTGTTTATCTACTTTCTAGAGGGCAATAATCAGTTGTCCGAGGATACCCGGCGGCTCCGAACAAGCATGCTGGCGCGAGGTGATCAATTGCTTACCTCAACTTTTACATTGGGAGAAGTTCTCGTAAAGCCACTGGAGCATGGAGACCGACTGTTGGGCGCCAAGTATGAAGATGCTATCAGCAAGGCCGCATTGCTGCTCCCATTCGACGCCAAAGCCGCATGGAAGTACGCCGAGATTCGCCTGGACCGATCCCTGCGTGCACCCGATGCCGTTCAACTCGCATGCGCCGCCAGCACGAATGTCGATCTCTTCGTCACAAACGACCGGCGTCTTCATGGAAAAAAGGTTAATGGTATCCAGTTCATTGTCTCGTTGGACCAGGTTCCTCTCTAGGAATGCTCGCCTGCCGTGATCCCCACCAGGTCATTTCGTCAGCTGTTTCAAAATCTCCCGTCCCAGCTTCTGCGCCTCCCCAAAAAATTTCTGATACTCGACAAACAGCCGGTTCAACTCCAGCGACTTGTCCGCATTGAGCTTCTTGCGCAGGATCATATCCCGCACATGCACAGGATTTGGCAACGTCGCGTCTTCATTCAACTCTTCTAGAGCAGTCGTAGGATCGTAGTGATACATAAAACCCCATTTCGTAATTTGGTAGTTTTGTAACTTGGCAGTTTCATCTGGTTTCAATCACCAAATTACCCGATTACCAAATTACAAAATCTCACATCAGCTCGGTGGTCCACAGATCATGCAGGTGCAGAATGCCTCTGAGCCGCCCGTTTTCATCCACAACCATCAATGACGTGATTTTCTTCTCTTCCATCACGGCGATTGCCGAGGCGGCGAATTCTTCGGGCGCAATCGTCTTCGGCTCAGTCGTCATCGCCTCCGCCGCGGTCAGTTCCATCACATCCTTCCCACGTTTCTCGAGCAACCGTCGCAAATCGCCATCGCTGATGATCCCGATCAGCCGCTCTCGCTCAACCACGGCTGTCACGCCCAACTTCTTCCGCGACATCTCATAGATAACATCCGGCATGCGAGTCGAAGGCGCAACGCAAGGCAGCGCATCACCGGTATGCATCAGCGACTCCACCCGGGCCAGCCGCTTCCCCAACTTCCCCCCCGGATGCAGATTCGCAAAATCCTCTTCCTTGAATCCCTTCCTCTCACTCAACGTCACAGCGAGAGCATCGCCGAGAGCCAGCATGGTCGTAGTCGAAGCAGTAGGCGCAAGGCCCAAAGAACAAGCTTCCTGCGCAACGGAACAGTCGAGCGCCACATCAGCCGCCGCCGCAAGAGTAGAAACGCCCGCGGTTGCGCCGCTCCTGTCTCGTGTCCTTTCTAAGACGGGGTTGGGATTTTCAATTCGCGACGCCTGACAGATCTCGTCCCCCGTCATCGAAATCAACGGCACCTGCAACCTCTTGATCGTCGCCAGAAGCGCCAGTATTTCCTCAGTCTCGCCGCTCGCCGACAGGGCCAGCACCACGTCCCCGCGCACCACCATTCCCAAATCGCCGTGCAGCGCCTCCACGGGATGCAAATAAAGGGCCGGAGTCCCTGTCGAACTCAAAGTAGCCGCAATCTTCCGAGCGATCAGTCCGCTCTTCCCCATGCCCGTCACAACCAAGCGCCCCGCGCAACAAGCCATCAGTTCGACAGCCTTCGCGAACGCTTCCCCCATTGGACCGGCAATCCGATCGGCGAGCGCTCGCAGCGCCTCTGCCTCGATGCGTACGACGTTCTCACCCGTATTCTTCATGGATTTGCGATGTCAGAACGAAGGATGTTAGCACGCGCAAGGCAGCGTACCGGCACGGCGTTAGATCTGAAATCTAAAATCCACAATCTAGATTCACTGAGGCTCCTGTCTCTCATACTGAGTTCTGACTTCTGCCTTTGCATTCTGGCTTCTGACTTCTGCACTCAAAAGTGATCATCTCCACCTGCCGTCCGCCCCGGACCCTGCTGCCCCTTCGCCCCGATCCCCGCCAATCCCTGCGCCTGGATCACTCGATCCCACGGCCCCGCTTGCCAGTTATCGCGCGCCTTCTCTTCAAATCTCCACGGAGGCAGCTTCAACACCAGATTCCTTCCGGTCGCGTGTACGTAGGGCTCGTACATCGATCGCAACCGTCTCAACTTGACCCTCGCGGTCGGATTCTCTCGCAAGCGCAATCCGGCAGTCGCCAGCTTCTCCCGCAAGGCCTCAAACTCTTCCTCCGGCAATCGATCCGTGGCCCCCGCATCAAAAGCCGCATTCACCACCTGCGCCAGGTCCACCGCTGCGTGCCGCGCCATTGCAAACGTCAATTTCGCCTGCCCCGGATGCACACCTTCAATCCCGGTCAGTACCAGCGAAGTCACATCCAGCATCGTCGTCAGTGCCGCAAGCCACGACTGGTTGCTGTGCTGCGAACGGAAGAACGTGAGCACCGGATACGAAATCTGCGCCTCCAGCAACTCCGCCGACCACCGCTCCCAGTCGCGCAGCACCTCATCGAGCACAACTTGATCCATGCCCGCATCTTCGGTTCTCCCCGCGAGTCGCACCAGTAACTCCGCCGCTGAAGGAGGCGATCCCGCACGTGCGTCCAGTAACGAAATCTGCTGTTCCCGACGCGAAAACGCCGAGTACACCACGGGAATATATCCAATCACGATTCCAAGAAAAGCAAATCCCATCCCCGATTCCGTCACCGAAAGCGCGCGCGACAGCCCGGATATCGGCAGGATATCCCCGTATCCCAACGTGAAGAACGTTTCGCCACTGTGATACAGAATCCGTCCAAACGTGATCCGCTCATTGCTCAACTGTTCATGTGCGCCGGCGCCGTACTGCACCAGCGCAAAACCAAGAATCAGCCCCGCGGCCCAGACCGCCAGCAATACGATCAACGACAGCGGCCCGAAATAGCCGAGGAAATTCTGCTGCCGGGACGCGGTCTTGATCTTGCTGGCGAGCCAACGCCACGGAATCCACGTCCGCCGGTAGAAGTACGCAGTGAGTTTGAAATTGCGCAGCACCCGCCGCGGCAGCACCATCGTCTCAAACGCGTCCAGCAGCACCAACAACAGAATGGCAATGCCAAACACGGCGGCAACAACGCTGCCAGGCGAATTCACGAACATGCTGAACATGGAGTGTTCGGATCTAGGTGCGCAGGGAAGGTTACCAGATTCGGCGCAGCATCGGACCAACCTTGAAAGTTGTAGCTAGTCGCGCGTTGAAGAAGAAGATGTATTGTGGGATCGCAGCACGGCTGCGCAAAGCCCTCACTGCGGCTTCTGGTTCTGCGGCGGCGGCTGCGCCTGTCCGGCAGCCGGCTTCGACGTGTCCGCCGCCGGCTTCTTCACAGTGCTCTTCTTCTTCGCCGCGGGCTTCTTCGGCGACTCCGTGTCATCCACCACCGTCTTCTTCGGAGGCGCCGCGGGGATCTCCGCCCGCGCCGTCTTCAGGTCCTGTTGCAGGCGCGCAATCTCCGATTCTTTCGCCGAAGACAGAGTCTCAATTCGCTCCGCCAACTGCTTCCGCGTCCCCTCGAAAGAATTCAGATCGTTCGCCAGCGCTTGCAGATCGTCCTTCGATCCAAACGCGCCCGCACCCTCGATAACGCTCCCCAGCACGTCATACAGCGCGTCCAAATTTCGATACAACTTGAACGTAGTCGGCAAGTGCTCCGGAGCGTTGCGCAACTGCCCAATCATCTCCGGCAGCGCTCCCTGCAGATTGCGCTGAATTGAATCCACGTTCCCCAGCGCCTGTTTCTTGTAGCCGTTGTCGGCCTTCCACTTCTCGATCCGCAACTTCAGGAGATCCGCCTGCGTTGCCTTCGAAGTTGCCTCCAGCTGCGACAACAGCCCGTTCAACTGCGACACCGAGGCATATGAGACGGCAGAACCCTGTGCCCCGCTCGCGCCGGAAGATACCATCGGACCCGACTGGCCGGCTGCGAGTGCGATGCACAGTAGAGGAATGAAAGTTAGGGGAAGGAGATGGCGTTTCATGATCTGTCGTGCGGTGGCGGTTCGCGTCCTTCAGCATACTACAAGGCTGCCCCAACCCTCATCCGGTGAATCCCCCACGCCTCAGACGGAATCCCCCACGGCGTTCCGGGTCCACCCCCGCACAGCCTGCAATGATGTACGCGCGCTTCAAACACGGATTACTACAGCCGGGTAGCGGCGGAATTGAAACCCGGCCTGGCAGTGCCGGAAAGCTGCCTGGAGAACAACAACGTCCGCTCTGACAGACGCGACCCTGTTTCTTCCGCGCGGCCAATCCTCCTGAGAATTCGACTCTCCTCATCCGCCGCATCATAATAAGAGCAGGTTCGAATAAGAGCAGGTCCGAGGTCAACTCCGAGCATGCTGCAAATCCTCAAACGCGTCTCGCTCCTGGCGCAGCTGCTACTGCTCGCCTTTCCCGCTTTAGCGCAGGACGCTCCCCATCGCCTCATCCTCAAAGACGGCTCTTACCAGGTCGTGAGCAAATACGAGGTCAAGGGCAACCGGGTCCGCTACTACAGCACCGAGCGTCAAGACTGGGAAGAACTTCCCAACTCACTCGTGGATTGGCCCGCCACCGAGAAATATGAAAAGGACCGCGCCGCCAACGCCTCCGTGCCCGAAGCCGTAGAACTTGACAAGGAACTCGCGCACGAAGAAGAACTTGCGGCGGCCAAGCTCCCCGAAGTGGCCCCGAACCTCCGGCTACCCGAAAACCAGGGCGTCTTCCTGCTCGACAACTTCCAGGGAGAGGCTCAGATTGACGAACTCCAGCAGACCGCGGGCGACGTAAACCGCGACACCAAAGGCAACATCTTGCGCGGAGCCATCAATCCCATAGCCGGACTCAAGCAGACCATCGAACTCGATGGTCCTCACGCCAAGATTCAGTCCCACGTCGCAGTCCCGTCCATCTACATCAATGTTGACGACGAACAAGCCGACCAGCCTTCAGCCCACGCCGATTCCCGCCAGCAGCCGCAACAAGCACAACAACCACAACAAGCCATCGTCCCCTTCGACCGCTTTCGTCTGGTTCGTACCGAAGCGAAGGGAGGTAAGCGTATCCTCGGCAGCGTCAAGCGCCAGGTCACCGGAAAGATCAGCGAAGATCAGCACCTCGTGAAAACGACCATTACCCGAGTCACCGGCGGATGGTTCAAAGTCACTCCCACTGAACCCCTCACCCCCGGCGAATACGCGGTCGTGGAAATGATGCCCAAAGAAGGCATGAACCTCGACGTCTGGGACTTCGGCGTGAACCCCAAAGCCCCTGCCAATGCCAACCCATGGAAACCAGAAAAGAAAACCACCACGCCAAAACCAAACAATCCGTAATTTCTGTGCCCCTCAGTGGCCTCTGTGTTGAAGATTTTGAAGGTAGCGAGCAAAAGAAAAAGGCGTCCACGCCAAAGGACGCCGACCCACCGCTGAACTCCGAAACGTTACTCCCGAAGCATTCCCCTCTGCGCAATGCCAATATTATCCCGCGTAGAATTCTTCACCATATACATCATCCCGTCCGCCTGTCGGATGACATCATGCGCCGACTGCGCATCATGCGGATACGTCGCCACTCCAATCGATGCTCGCACATTGAGATTCAATCCCTCTTCTTTGCAGAAGCAGCTTGCCCGCAACGCATCGCGCAGCCTTCGTGCCACCACGAGTGCCTGATCTTTGCTCGTCTGCGGCAGCAACACCACGAACTCGTCGCCGCCATAGCGGAACGCAAAGTCGATCAACCGCAGCTGCGCCTTGATCAGATACCCAATCTCCGCCAGCAATTTGCTCCCGATCAAATGGCCATGCGTATCGTTCACCGACTTGAAATGATCCAGGTCGATGAATAGCACGCTGAACTCATAGCCGAATCGCGAGGACCGGTACACTTCGGTCTCCAGCGTCTTATAAAGATGCCGCGCATTGTAGAGCCCGGTGCAATCGTCGGTGATCGTCAGTTCCTGAATCTTCTCCACCCAGCGTGCATTCTCGATCGCAATCGCGGCGTAGTCGCACAGCGACTGCAGAAAGAACAGTTCCGGATCCTTGAACTGCTCCATATTCACATTCACCAACTGAATCACTCCGAGGACGCGCAGCTTCGATCGCAGCGGCACGCAGATGACCGATCGCGTCTCCCACTTGGTCGTCTCATCAACGCGGCTGGCAAAGAAAGGATCGGTTCGTACATCCGGCACGACACGGGCTTCACCGTGTTTCGCCACCCATCCGGCAATTCCTTCACCCATCTTCAGCCGGACATTCTTCAGCGCCTCGGCCTTGTCTCCGACGGCGATCGCAAAATAAAGTTCGTCGTGCCCTTCATCGACCATCAATAACGACCACGTATCCGGACGGAAATATTCCGCCATTTTCTCCATGATGGTTTGCAGAATGGAATCGAGGTCCAGCGACGACGTGAGCGCCTTCGCCACATCGTGGAAGATCGTTAGCTCCTGGCTATGGCGGGTCAATTGAGTACCGGCCTCAGGCATGCAAAATCCGTTTGTTCCTCACAGGATAGGTCGCGTTCCAAAAATTATAGGCGGGACTTTCGGATGCGGGCAATGAACGTTGGTAACCCCCCAGATGCCGTCTGAGAAGATGAGGGTTGAGGATTTTGGGTGTTTCGGCAATCTTGCAGCAGCGGCTTTCAGGCGTCTCCCTACGCAACTCCGGGTTCCTCTGTGTGCCTCAGTGCCGTCTGTGTTGAAGCCTTTAGGGGAAATGAAATCCGACATGTGATCTGCCACGAAAACGTCGCCCGTTTGCGTTACTCTCATAGCATGCGCGCCATCAGTACCCTGATTCTGCTCCTGGCATCTTTCCCCGTGGTGGCCCAATCCGCAGATCCCCACTCCATCCCTGCTGTCGACGCCGGACTAGGCTCCTGCTCCGCCGACCTCACCATCACCGACACCGCCAACAAGCCCGTCTACAATGCGAAGATCGAAGTCCGCGTCTCCTACGGACGCTTTCACCGCATGGACCTCGAAGTCAGCACCAACATCGACGGCAAAGCCCGCTTCACCGGAATCCCTGCCAACACGCGCCACGGACTCTTGTACCAAGCCTCAGAAGGCGACCGCGCCGGCAACGCCTTCCAGGATCCATCGAACAAATGCAACGCGCAGTTCACCATCGTCCTTCGCAAAAGTTCGCAACCACCCGACCCTGATCAATAACGCGAGCCTCAGCGCAGTCGCCGGTACCAAAGCCGCCATCCCCCAACGATGGATCATGGTGGGCTACTCGCCGTGCTCACCTATCACTCACCTTTGGGGAATTCGCCACGAAATTGCTGGCGACGAGAGCTGACGGAGCCAAAATATGGCGCTCACCCGGAGAGACTTCGCTCGCCAAATGGCGTATGCCACTGCATGGTGCGGACGCCCGTTTCGCGGGATAAGTGAATCGCAACGCCCTCCAGCCATACGTTACTCCTGTGCCTCTTCACTGTAGCAACCTCATACCGCTTGTCCTATCATGGTCCCTGGATCGCAAGTCGGCCTTCGATCATGGGTGCATTCGGGGACAAATTTCGCAAAGCGCGCGAGAGTAAAGAACTCTCGTTCGACGACGTCTCCAACGTAATCAAGATCTCTCCGCGCATGCTTCGCGCCATCGAAGAAGAAAACTTCGATCAGCTTCCCGGCGGGGTCTTCAATAAAGGATTCATCCGCTCCTACGCCAAGCACATCGGCCTCGATCCCGAAGAAGCCATCACTGAATATCTCGACTACGTGCGCCAGCAGCAAATTCAGGCCCAGCAGGCCTGGCAACCCGAGCCTCCAGTCGAAACTCGCGCACCTGCAAAAGCCGCCGCCGCAAAAAAATCGGGAGCCTCAAGTACTAGCTCAACAAAAACGGAGGCTCCGGTCCAAGCCCGGGAAGAACTTCCAAACCTGCAACTCCCGCGCGCCGAACACGTCCGCGCCGGCAAGAAACAATTCCTCGCCAGATCCTCGCCGGACATTCCGTGGAAGATCGTCGCCGTCGCCGTCGTCGTGTTGATTCTTGCGTCGCTCCTTTTCTGGATCCGGCACTCGCACCGTGAGCGCTTGGAAACTGCAAATGTCGCCTCGCCGCAGTCTCAGCCGGCCCCTCAGACCGCCGCACCAGCCCCGGCCGCTTCCACGCCACCCGCCGGCGCCGCGGGCTCTCCCGCTCCGAATTCCGCCGCGGCACAACCCGGTCCCGCCGCCAGTTCGGCTGCGAACCCGGATGACGAGAAGAGCGACGTCACCGTTCGCAACTTCGGCCAACCTCTCCCGAAATCGCCGGCCACATCCACTGACAAGTCCTCCGGTTCGCTGATGCTCACTGTCCGCGCCACCGAAAATTCCTGGATTTCCATCTCCGCCGACGGCCAACCCCTCACCGAAGAAACTCTCATCGCTCCAGCCCATCCAACCTTCCGTGCCTCCCAGAAGTTCGTTGTGAAAGTAGGAAACGCCGCCGCTGTTTCATTCCTCTGGAATGGCCAGGAGATCCCCCCTCAAGGCGGCGAGGGCGAAGTGAAAAGCCTGGTATTCGATTCCACTGGTATGCATGCAGCCTCACCTTCGCAGCCAACCCCCAACCAGTAGTCGTGGCGCAGCCCCCGGAACCTGTCCGCTAGTCCCTGCCGTCCCGGTTAGAAAACTTTCTGTTCCCTGCCACGTCAAAGCATGGCAGGATGTCGGAGTTCCACTCCCTTGGCGGCTATGAGCCATAGCAACCGACCTTACGAGCGGAGTAGTTTGTGAACACAACTCTTCAGGCCGTTCCCGCTGCCCAAGTACGCACGTCCACCGCTCGTATCACCTCCGTCGATCTCGTGCGCGGCCTCGCCATGGTCATCATGGCCATCGACCACGTCCGCGTGTACTCTGGCCTTCCCGCCGGCGGCCCCACAGCAGGCATCTTCTTTACCCGCTGGATCACTCATTTCTGTGCCCCCGCCTTCATCTTTCTCGCCGGAACCAGCATCGCGTTTTACGCCCGCCGGCACACTGATGTCTCCCGCTATCTCGTGGTGCGAGGTGCGTGGCTTATCTTTCTCGAACTCACAGTGCTCCGGCTGTCTTGGACCTTCAATCTCGACTTCGCCCATTACGAAATGGCCGGCGTCCTTTGGGTGATCGGGTGCTGCATGATTCTGATGGCCGCATTGGTGAAGCTTCCCGTCGCAATTACCGGAGCTCTCGGCGTCCTCATCATCGCCGCTCATAACCTGATGGATCCTCATCTGCAAAGTCTGCTGCAGGGAATCGATAGCAACAGGCTGAGCGGCCTCTGGAAGATTCTCTACATCGGCTTCTACGCAGGGCCGGTACAGTTCGGCTCAGACGGTCCCAGCCTCATGGTGCTCTACTCGCTGATTCCCTGGATCGGAGTCATGGCAGCCGGTTACGCTTTCTCGAAAGTCCTGCAACTGGAACCGCGTCAGCGCCGGCAAGTCTGTCTCGCCATAGGCCTGGGTGCCATCGCACTATTTCTCGTCCTCCGAGGATTCAACCTTTACGGGGATCCCCGCCCGTGGCACGCGGCGTCGCAAGCTCAGAACGGCCGCCCTCCTATGCCGGGCATCCTCTCTTTCCTGAACTGCACGAAGTATCCCGCCTCGCTCAACTTCCTTCTGATGACCCTCGGCCCCATCATCGCGCTGCTGCCCTTCCTCGAAACCGCGCGCGGTGCAATGGCCCGCACCCTTGTCATCTTCGGACGCGTCCCCTTCTTCTTCTATGTGCTCCACATCCCTCTGATCCACGCACTCGCTCTCATCGTTTCCCGGATTCGCCTTGGCTTTGTGAGTCCATGGCTGTTCGCCAATCACCCCATGGGCAACCCCGAGCCGCCCGACGGATACACATGGACCCTGCCGCTCCTGTACCTGTGCTGGGCTATCGCAATCCTGATTCTGTATTTCGCCTGCCGCTGGTTCTCCGCTCTAAAATCCAGGCGCTCAGAATGGTGGCTCAAATACTTGTAAGCGTTGAATGCATTGTTGAATGCATGTATCGACCCGGACGCCTTCGTGCGGGGTCGCGCAAAGCGCGATGCGACACTCCCAACCACCACCCCATTTTCCCCATTCAACTCCCGCCCGCCCCCCTTGACTCACATCCATTGCACCCGTCGCCCCCCTCTGTTAGCCTTTTCTAGGACTTACCTCGTCGCAGTGTGGTCGTTGCGACCTCTGATTCCGGTGGCTCCCGCCCCCGATTTCGAGGTCCCAGGTTCGTAGTTCACGTGCTCGACACGCAACACCTGCACGTGCATAAGGAGAAACACAACTTGGCATCCAAGAATCGTCTTTTGTTTACCTCTGAGTCCGTCACCGAAGGACATCCCGATAAAATCGCCGACCAGATTTCTGACGCCATCCTCGACGCCTGCCTTGCCGATGACCCAGTCAGCCGCGTCGCCTGCGAGACTCTCACCGCCACCGGCCTCGTTGTGATCGCCGGAGAAATTACCACCAAGGCCTACGTCGATTTTCAGCAGGTCGTGCGCGGTACGGTCCAGTCCATCGGGTACGACAACGCCCTCCATGGCTTCGACTGCAACACCTGTGCCGTGATCTCCAGCATCAACAAGCAGTCCGGCGATATCGCCATGGGCGTGGACACCGGCGGCGCAGGTGACCAGGGAATGATGTTCGGGTATGCGGTGAATGAGAACTCGGATTACATGCCGACTCCCATCTCCCTCGCGCACAAGCTGACGCAGCGCCTTTCGCAGGTTCGCAAGAATGGGACGCTTCCCTTCCTTCGGCCTGACGGCAAGTCGCAGGTCACAGTTGAATACGATTCAAAGGGCAAGGTCATTCGCGTCGATGCGGTCGTCATCTCGACCCAACATGCCGAGACTGTCACCAACGACGAACTCCGCGCCGGCATTCTCAAGCACGTCATTCAGGCTGTGATCCCCCCCGACCTTCTCGACGAAGATACGAAATACCACATCAATCCCACCGGACGCTTCGTCATCGGCGGCCCCATGGGCGACACTGGGCTCACCGGACGCAAGATCATCGTTGACACCTATGGCGGCATGGGACGTCACGGCGGCGGCGCCTTCAGCGGAAAAGATCCGACCAAGGTCGATCGCTCTGCCGCCTACATGGCCCGCTACATCGCCAAGAATGTCGTAGCCGGTGGGCTCGCCGATAAGTGCGAAGTTCAGCTCGCGTACGCAATCGGCGTAGCGGATCCGGTCAGCATCCTCGTCGACACTTTCGGGACAGAGAAAGTGAATCCCGAGATCATTCCGGATCTCATCCGCTCGCACTTCAAGTTGACCCCGCGCGGGATCATCGACTCGCTGAATCTGCGCCGTCCGATTTACAAGAAGACAGCGGCGTACGGACACTTCGGACGCACCGATCCCGACTTCACATGGGAGTTGACCGATAAGGCGGCGAAACTGGCCAGCGACGCGGGCGTGCGCGAAACGGCTGGCTCACGGAAATAAGAAGCAGAATCTTCAACCACCAAGGATACGAAGTACCACGAAGGAAAAATCGATTTCCTTCGTGAACCTTAGTGCCCTTGGTGGTATTGCCTTTCGGACGTACCCGGGACCTGTCCAAAAGTCGCATCGATTCACCTGAATCCGGGATGATTACCGCTGTCCGAATTTCGGGTATTCTGAGAAAATAGAGTGCGGACCTCGTCGTTCTCAGGCTATTAATCTAATTTTTCTGCCGCTTTACGCGCGCCACTAAAGAGGGAAAAGTATGTCAACAGCAGCAGTGAATTGCGATATCAAGAACATCGAACTGGGTGATCTGGGCAAGAAGCGCATCGAGTGGGCGAACCAGTCGATGAAAGTCCTGCAGATTATCCGCAAGGAATTCATCAAGAACCAGCCGCTAACCGGCATTCGGGTCTCGGCCTGCCTGCACGTCACTGCCGAGACCGCGAACCTGGCAATCTGCCTGCGCGATGGCGGAGCCGAAGTCGTGCTCTGCGCCTCGAACCCTCTCTCCACGCAGGACGACGTCGCCGCCTCGCTCGTCCGCGACCACAACATCCCCGTTTTCGCCATCAAGGGTGAGGACAACGACACTTACTACAACCACATCCTCGCCACCATCGATCACAAGCCGCACATCACCATGGACGACGGCGCCGACCTCGTCTCGATCCTGCACACCAAGCGCACCGACGCGCTCGAGCACGTGATTGGCGGAACGGAAGAGACGACCACCGGAGTCATACGCCTGCGCGCGATGGCC
>Ga0136846_1237449_pt1 | contig 54984 bp, 53 predicted proteins | sample HopSoiMetagenom2_FD_96841 | JGI IMG/M metagenome (GOLD analysis project Ga0136846, IMG submission 96841) | Grasslands soil microbial communities from Hopland, California, USA - 2 Assembly 2016 (version 4) | ecosystem: Environmental > Terrestrial > Soil > Grasslands | place: USA: Hopland...
CGCAGCTTGCCGCTGCGGTCCGAGGCGGGGAAGGTCTTCTGCTCGTAGCCGGGCTGGACGCCGCGCTTCTCCGGCAGCAGCCAGATCTGCAGGAAGTGCACCGGCTCCTTGCCGGAGGCGTTGTACTCGCTGTGCACCACGCCGCTGCCGGCGCTCATCCGCTGCAGGTCGCCAGGCCGGATCACGCCGCCGCCGCCGCTGGAGTCCTTGTGGGCCAGGCTACCGGAGAGGACGTAGCTGAGGATCTCCATGTCGCGGTGCGGGTGTTCGCCGAAGCCCTGCCCGGCCTGCACGGTGTCGTCGTTGATCACCCGCAGGGCGCTGAACCCCATGTGCTGCGGATCGTAGTGGTCCGCGAAGGAGAAGGTGTGCCAGGAATCGAGCCAGTCGATGTTGGTGTGGAAGCGGTCGGAAGCCTTGCGCAGCGTGATCATCGTCGTCTCCGCCGTGGGCCCGGATCAAAGGCGCTCTCATCGGCGGGAGTGGGATGCCGTACGACACCCTGCGATTCGAAGCTGGCCAGCAGGCGGACCCGGGTTATCTTCGGCGGATGATCAAGATTCAGTACTGCAATTCCTGAGGCTACAAACCCCGAGCTGCCCGTGCGGCGGCTGTGCTGGAGAAGGAGCTGGGCCTCGCCGCCGACCTGGAGGTGGGCGCGCCCGGATCGTTCGTCGTGCTGGTGGACGGCGAGCCGGTGGTGCAGAAGCGCTCGATGGCCTTTCCCACCGAGGACGAGATCGTCGCGGCGGTTCGCGCCCGGGTGGGCCCGCGCGGCTGAGCGGTCCTAGGGTTGCCCTGCCTGCTCTTCCGGCGACTGCTTGGCGATCTCTGCGCGAACCTGCTCCATGTCCAGGGCGCGAACCTTGCCGAGCAACTCCTCGAGCAGGTTCTGCGGCAGGGCGCCGGGCTGGGCGAAGAGCAACACCTTGTCGCGGAAGATCATCAGCGTGGGGATGCTGCGGATCTGGAAGGCAGCCGCCAGCTCCTGCTCCTCCTCGGTGTTGATCTTGGCGAAGGTGACGTCGGGGTTTGCCTCGGCGACCTTCTCGTAGACAGGGGCGAAGGAGCGGCAGGGGCCGCACCACGGCGCCCACCAGTCGATGAGCACGATGCCACCCTTCTCGATGGTCGTCTGGAAATCGTTCTTGCCGATGGCCACTGCGCCCATGCACGCCTCCGCGAACGGGGTTCGATGCGGCTCCCCGCCCGCAAGATTCATTCTTCCGGGGCGCCGCCGCTACGGGCCAGATCTTCAGTCTTGATCCGACCGGGGTCCATGCCGCGCGCTCGCTTGGTCATGGTCTCGAGCAGCTCGTCGAAGGGAGGAGGCGAGCCCTTGATGAAGCGCAGCGGGTTCACGCGCGCCACCACGAAGGCGCGCAGATACGGCGAGGTCAGCCCGCGCGCCTTGAGCTTCTCCACCGCCTCGCCGACCGCTTCGTCGAGCTCGAGGACTTTCTCGGCGCGGGCCTCGCGTTGCGCCAGGGTATCGCGCAGCGGCTTGTCGAAGTACGCGTCCACCTTCTTGAGCGCGGGCGCGTATGCGCCGCCCGAGAGCCGCCCCTTCTTCTCGTAGGCGAAGCCCAGCGTCACCAGCGTTGGCTCCTCGAACTCCAGCGCGAAGTCGCTCTCCTTGCGCCCTCCGTCGAGCTGCTCGAGGTCGCGGTACATGCGCACCACCTCCAGCGCCTTCTCCCTGAGGTTGTGCGCCTTCTCGATGTTGAGCGCGAGGATCTGGTAGGCGACCTCGCGCTCCGGCACTACCAGCGCGAGGATGGCGCGCGCGCCCAACTCCTTGAGCGCGGTGAGACGGTGACCCCCGTTGGGCGTGCGAAAGCCGTCCTGCTCGCGGACGGCGATGATCGGGTCCAGGTAGCGGCGCGTCTTGTCCATCGCGCGCGTCAGTTTGAGCACGTGGGCATCGCTCACGTCGCGCTGGAAGACGGTGGGCTCGACCTTGTCCACCGGCAGCGCCGCGAAGAGCAGCGAGTGGCCCCCCAGCGGCTCGCGATAGGCGGCCAGCACCGCTCCGCCGTCGGCCTCCACCTGGTCCGCCAGCGCTTTCAACTCGGCGGGGATGCCTTCCAGCCGCAGCTCTTGCGGGGACAGCTCGGTGGGCTTGAGCTTCACGCCCTTGCGGGCGCGGGGCTTGCCGGTCTTGGTGACGGGACGCTTGCGGGCGGTGGCCATGTCGCGGCGAGGCTAGGGGCGCGCTCTTGAAAAGGCAACGGCGCGGGGCACCGATGCCGCTTCCGCGTGCGCTATCCTGCGGGCCGCGATGCTCGACCTGCGCGGCCTGCCGCGGACCTACTGGATCCTCTGGACGGGCGCGCTGATCAACCGGCTCGGCGGATTCGTGATGCCGCTTCTGGCACTGTATCTGACGGCCGAGCGTGGGCTCGCTGTAGAGCAGGTGGGGCTGGTGATCTCGCTGTACGGGATGGGGGCGCTCCTCGCCGGCCCGACGGGCGGGTTCCTCGCCGATCACCTGGGCCGGCGCCGGACGCTGGTGCTTGCGCTGGTGTCGGGGGCCCTCGCCATGATCCACCTCGCCTTCGCGCGCGGGCCGTTGCACGTGGCGGTGGCGGCCTTCCTGCTCGGCCTGTTGGGAGAGATGTACCGGCCGGCCGTGTCGGCGGCGATCGCCGATCTGGTTCCGCCGGCGGATCGCGTGCGCGCCTACGGAACGCTCTACTGGGCGGTGAACCTCGGGTTCGCGGTGGGCAGCGCCCTCGGCGGCGCGATGGCGGAGCACGGCTGGTACCTGCTCTTCCTGGGAGATGCCGCGACGACCCTCGTCTACGCGGGCATCGTCTGGTGGCGCATCCCGGAAACGCGACCGCCGCATCCGGCAGGCCAGGCGCGGGAGCCCATCTGGGCGCCCCTCTCCAACCGCCGCTTCGTCATCTTCTGCTTCCTCTTCACCCTCATCGGCCTGCTCTTCCACCAGGCATTCGTCACCCTGCCCATCGACGTGAATGCGCATGGACTCTCGCCGGCCAGCTATGGATCGCTGATCGCCCTCAACGGCGTGCTCATCTTCCTGCTCCAGCCGCTGGTCTCCCGCGCGCTCTCGCCCTTCGCGCGACACCGCGTGCTCTCCGCGGCGGGAGCGCTGGTGGGAATCGGATTCGGCATGACCGCGCTGGTGCGCAGCGTGCCGGGGTACATGCTGTCGATCACGGTCTGGACGGTGGGCGAGATCGTGATGGCGGGGCTGGGCCCCGCGGCCGCGGCCGACGCGGCCCCGCCCGGGCAGCGCGGCGCCTATCAAGGCGTCTTCCAGATGTCCTTCGGCATCTCCGCGCTTGGCGCGCCGCTGCTCGGTTCGCTGGTGCTCGGTCGCTGGGGAGCGGCCACGCTCTGGACGTGCTGCCTGGGCATCGGTCTCGCCGCCGCGGCCGGGCAACTCGCGCTCGGGACCTTGCGCCCCCACGCCGAGGTGGTCGGAGCGTCTTGAGCGAATCCGCGGACGGCAGTGCGGAATCCAAGCCCCATGATTCGCTCCGTCCACAGCGTCCTGCCCAGCGTCCGCACCCAGGAGGGCGGCGGCTTCTGGGTGCGCAGGCCCTTCCCTACCCACGTCGTCGACCAGGTCGATCCCTTCCTGCTCTTCGATCAGATGGGACCCACCGAGGTGCAGCCCGGCGAAGCCAAGGGCGCGCCCGACCATCCCCACCGCGGCTTCGAGACGGTCACGTACATGCTCGCCGGAGAGTCGGAGCACCGCGACTCCGCCGGCCACTCCGGCGTGCTGGGACCAGGCGACGTGCAGTGGATGACCGCCGGCGACGGCGTGGTCCACGCCGAGATGCCCTCGAAGAGGTTCCAGGCGAGCGGCGGGCGGATGCTGGGCTTCCAGCTCTGGGTCAACCTCCCGCGGCGCGACAAGCGGATGCGGCCGCGCTACCAGGAGCTGAAGGCGGCGAGCATTCCGTCGGCGCGCTCGGCGGACGGCAAGGTGCAGGTCCGCGTCATCGCCGGCGAGGCGCTGGGCGCGCGCGCGGCCGTCGACACGCGCACCCCCATCTTCTATCTCCACTACTCGCTGCAGCCCGGCGCGCGCGTGGTGCAGCCGGCGGGTCGCGAGTTCAACACCTTCGCCTGGATCGTCTCCGGCGAGGGCCGGTTCGGCGAGCACCAGGTCGGGGAGGGCCACGCCGTCGTCTTCGACCGCGACGGCGACGAGATCGCGTTCGAGGCCGGGACCGCCATGGAGGTGCTGCTCATCGGCGGCGTGCCGCTCGACGAGCCGGTGGTGAGGTATGGCCCCTTCGTGATGAACGAGGACCACGAGCTGCTCGAGGCCATGCGCGACTACCAGACCGGCCGGATGGGGAGCATCCCGGCAGAGCAAATCGGGGACACGATACGGAATTGATCGTATCGTGTCCCCGATTTCAGGCGGCGCCCAGCCTGCGTCGCAGCACGGCGGTGACCGTCTCCAGGTCGACGGGCTTGACCAGGTGGTCGTCGAACCCGGCCGCCAGCGCGCGCCGCCGGTCGGACTCCTGGCCGAACCCGGTCAGCGCCACGATCAGCGCGCCGGCGGCCTGCGGAAGCTGCCGGAGGCGCCGCACCACCTCGTACCCGTCCATGCCAGGCAGGCCGATGTCGAGCAGCACCACCTCCGGCGCGAAGGCGGCCGCCTCCTGGAGCGCTGCGTTGCCGTCGTGGGCGATGCGCACCTCGTGGCCGTCGAGCCGCACCGCCTCGGCCAGCGTCATGGCGGCGTCCACGTTGTCGTCCACCACCAGCACGCGGCCGTGCTGCGCGGGTCTCGACGGTGGCCGCACCTCCACCGGCGTGATCCCTTCGACGACGCCGGGCAGCCGCACGATGAAGGTCGCCCCCTTGCCGACGCCGGGGCTCTCCGCGCGCACGCTGCCGCCGTGCAGCTCCACCAGCCCGCGCACCAGCGCGAGGCCGATCCCCAGTCCTCCGGTGGCGTAGTCCTTCGCGCCGGGCACCTGGACGAAGGGCTCGAAGAGCGTCCGCAGCGCCTCGGGCGGAACTCCGATGCCGGTGTCCCGCACCCGGATCTCCAGCTCGCTGCCCTCTGCAGACGCGGAGAGCTCTACCTCGCCCCCCGGGGGCGTGTACTTGATGGCGTTGGTGAGAAGGTTGCCCAGCACCTGGTCGAGCCGCACCGGGTCCGCCTCCGCCAGGAGCGGCCGGGCGGGAAAGGTCACCGTCAGCTTCTGGTCGCGCGATCGCGCCAGCACCGCCACCGCGTCGGCCGCGCGGGCCAGCGCCTCGCGAACCGGCAACCGCTGCCGCCGCAGCTCGATCTTGCCGCGGCTGATGCGCGAGACGTCGAGCAGATCGTCGACGATGCGCACCATGTGACGCGCCTGCCGCTCGATGATGGCGAGCTGGCGGTCGGCGGAGCCGCGGTCGCGCTTCATCACCTCCAGCGCGGTCACCACCGGCGCCAGCGGATTGCGCAACTCGTGGCCCAGCACCGCGAGGAACTCGTCCTTGCGCCGATCGGATTCCTGGAGGTCGCGCAGCAGCCGCGCGTTGTCCAGGGCGATCGACGCCTGCGCGGCGATGCCCGCCGCCAGCCGCTCGTGCTGGACGGTGAAGTGCGCGGCCTCCGCGTGGATGAAGGCGAGCGCGCCGAGGAGCTGCCCGGTGCGCGAGGAGATGGGGACGGTGAGCAGGCTGCGGAAGGGCGCGCCGGCCAGCCCGCCGGGATCGTCGCGCTGCACGTCGTCCGTCCGCACCGGCCCGGCAGGATTGCAGGCCGCCTGGAGCTTGCGCAGGTCGACGGCGCCCGGCCGCGCGTCGCCGGAAGTGGCCAGCAGCCGCAGCTCGGGCCCCGAGTCGAACATGGCGCCGAAGTGGGCGGTGGTCAGGGCGGTGGCCTCGTCGCAGATCAGCTGCGCCAACCGGTCCGGATCCAGCTCGGCGGCGAGGGAGATGCCCAGGCGACGCAGGATCGAATTGATCCGTCCCTCCTCCCGCAGCCGCTCCTCGTAGCGGCGCTGTTCGTGTAGCGAACGCTGCAGGTCGATCAGCGCGCTCTCCGCGCCGCGCCTCGCCTGCGCCTCGCGCGCCGAGAGGAAGAAGATGGCGGCGGAAAGCAGGACGCCTGCCAGGAGCGCCAGCGCGGGGAGCAACAAGGAGCTGGACGTCAGCACGGGCAGCGCGGTGAAGAGCAGCGTCCATTCGTGGCCGCCGAAGAGCAGTTGGCTCGTCTCCTGGAGCGACTGGTCGGGCGCGGCGCGAGTGGGGCGGTCGTGCAGCAGGGCGGCAGGATCGACGGAGGCGCCGTCATAGACCTGGATGTCCACCAGCGCCTCGGCGTCGTCGCCGAAGATGCCGCGGAAGAGATCGTCGGCACGGAACGGCGCGTACGACCAGCCCACCAGCTGCTCGCGCCGTTTCTCCACCGTGGGCGGTACTTCGCCGCCCTGGTACACGGGCATGTAGACGAGGAACCCCGCCTGGCGCTCGCCGTCGATCTCCTGCACGAGGGAGACCTTGCCGGAGAGCGCCTCATGGCCGGTGTCCCGCGCGCGCTCCATCGCTTCCCGCCGGACTGCCTCGGAGCTCATGTCGAAGCCGATGGCGGCGCGGTTGCGGCGTTCGACCGGCTCCAGCAGGACAATGGCGGTCCGCTCCGGGCCGCTCGCAGCCGGCCAGATGCGCAGCCCGGCAAACCCGCGCGACTGCAGCTCGGCTTCCACCCCCGGCACCTCCACCAGGCGCACCCTTCGCGCGAATCCGAGGCCCTGGACGCCGGGATGATGCTTTTCGATGTCCAGCCGCTCTACGTACTCGTGGAAAGTGGCGGCGCCCAGGTCGGGCAGGGCGGCGAAGAGCGCCGCGCAACCGCGCAGCACGGCCGCGTACTCTCCGAGCCGGCCCTCGATCCGGTCGCTGGCCGACCGCACTGCCCGATGGAACCGCGCCCGGTCGCGGGTGCGGGCGTTGACGTAGAGGAACGCCGCTGTCGCGCCGCTGAGGGCGAGCAGGCCGGCCAGCGCGGCCACAGGTGCGACCGATCTGCGCACGGGTCAAGCTTTGCAAGCGGCCGGGGTGAGGGGAAGGCCCGCGGTAGCGCAACGTGCGATTGGCGGCGGCTGCCCGAGGAAGCGGCGATGGTATGGTGCGCTAGTGGATGCGGAAGCGCCGACGCTGGAGGAGATTCGCGCTGCCCGCGCCCGCATCGCCCCGTGGGTGGTGGAGACGCCGGTCTGGCAATGGCGCGGCGACGAGGTGGAACGGCTGACCGGCACGCGGCCGCTGCTCAAGCTGGAGCTCTTCCAACACGCCGGAAGCTTCAAGCCGCGGGGAGCGCTGTGCAACATGCTGGCGCTGTCGCGCGAGGCGCTCTTGCGCGGTGTCACCGCCGTCAGCGCAGGCAACCACGCCATGGCGGTGGGATATGCCGCCCGCGCGCTGGGCACCAGCGCCAAGGTGGTGATGCCGAAGAGCGCCAGCCCTGCCCGCGTGGCGGGCTGCCGCGCCTACGGCGCCGAGGTGGTGCTGGTGGACGACGTGCACGCCGCCTTCGCGCAGGTGAAGGAGATCGAGGGGACGGAAGGGCGCACCTTCGTCCATCCCTTCGAGGGCAAGCTGACCGCCACCGGGACGGCAACGCTGGGAATGGAGCTGTGCGAACAGGCGCCTGATCTGGAGGCGGTGATCGTCCCCATCGGAGGTGGCGGGCTCTGCGCGGGCGTGGCGGCGGCCGTGAAGCAGCTGCGCCCCTCGGTCCGGGTCTTCGGGGTGGAGCCGGAGGGCGCCGACTCGATGCACCGCAGCTTCCGCTCCGGCAAGCCCGAGGCCATCGAGAAGGTGCGCACCATCGCCGACAGCCTCGGCGCTCCCCACGCGGCGCCCTACAGCTTCGCGCTCTGCCGGCGCTTCGTCGACGAGCTGGTGCTGGTGGACGACGATCAGCTCCGCGCCGCGATGCAGCTGATTTTCCGGGGGGCCAAGCTGGCGGTGGAGCCCGCCGGCGCCGCCGCCACCGCCGCCCTCTGTGGTCCGCTGCGGGGAAAGCTGCAGGGCGTTCGCACCGCCCTGATCGTCTGCGGCGCCAACATCGACGCGCAGACCTACGCCACCCACCTCACTTCGTGATGCGGAAGGCGCGGTGCGCGGAGCGGTTGCGGTAGTCCTCGGGCACCGTCTGCTCCTCGGTGAAGCGCAGCCCGTCGAGCTGAGGGACGAAGCGCTGGTGGTTGGTGGAGAACCAGAGCACGCCGCCCGGCTCCAACACCGAGAGCGCCTGCTCGACGAGCGGCCGGTGGTCGCGCTGCACGTCGAAGCTCTTGCCGGCGTGGTCGGAGCGCGAGGGTGGGTCGAGGACGCAGAGGGTCCAGCGCCTCGCGCCCGCGCCCCCGAGGAACCGCCCTACGTCGTCTCGCACCAGCGCGTGCTTCCCTCCGGAGAGCCGGTTCAACCGGAGGTTCTCCAGCGCCCAGTCGAGGTAGCGCTGCGAGCCGTCGACGCTGGTGGTCTCGGCAGCGCCGCCGAGGGCGGCCGCGCAGGTGAAGCTGCCGGTATAGGCGAAGAGATTGAGGAAGCGGGCGCCGCGCGCCTCTGCGCGCACGCGGGCGCGGGTCTCGCGATGGTCGGTGAAGAGTCCGGTGTCGATGTAGTCGTCGAGGTTGACGAAGAAGCGCAGATCGCCCTCGCGCACCTCGATGCGCTGGTCGCGGCGCTCCAGGCGCTCGTACTTCTCGCCGGTGCGCCGCGTCTTCAGATGCACGCGCTCCGCCGGCACTTCCAGCGCCGCGGCCACCGCAGAGGCCATGGTGGCGAGCCAGGGGATCTTCGCCGTCTGCTCGCGCGCGTACTCGGCCAGCACCACGTGTCCCTCGTACCAGTCGACCGCGGCGCGAATTTCCGGGATGTCGCGGTCATAGAGGCGGAAGGCGCCGATGCCGCGGGCCTCGAAGCGCGGATGCAGGCGGCGGAAGCTCTTGCGCACGCGGTTGGCCAGCATCCGCGCCTGCTCTTCGACGTTCACAGCCCCGAGGCCCAGCGCTCGATCTGATCGAGGATGGCAGAGGGCGCGTCCTCCTGGAGGTAGTGCCCGGCACCCTCGAGCAGGTGCGGTCCGTCCAGGCGCGTGAAGAGCTTCTGCCAGCGCTGCAGATGCGCCTTGCGGAAGGCGCGATCCTTGAGCGCCCAGCAGATCAGCGCCGGTTTCTCCCTCAGCCGCGAGAGGTGATCCTCGATGTAGGCCATGGCCGCGTACGATTCGTGGAACGGGTCCTTGGTCTCCGGGATGAGCTGTGGAAAGCGGGCGATGCCCACCCGGTCGTCGGGAGTGGGAAAGGGCGCGCGGTAAGGCTCGAGGTCGTGATCGGTGAGCTTGCGCGGGCCCCCCTTGGCGAGGAAGAGCTCGACGAAGATGTTGGAGTGCACGCTGCGCTTCCAGCCCCCGCGGCCCAGCACCAGCCAGCGGAAGAGGAAGGGCAGCTTCATCTTCGGCTCGCGCACGAAGGCCCAGGTGTTCAGGATCACCAGTCCGGCCACGCGGTCGGGCTGGCGCGTCGCCCAGCCCATGCCGATGGGCCCGCCCCAGTCCTGCATCACCAGCACCACCCGCCGGGGCGCGAGCTCGCGGAGCACCCGGCCCAGGTCGTCGATGTGGCGTTCCAGCGTGTACCAGCGGGGATTGCGCGGCTTGTCGCTGCGGCCGAAACCCACGTGGTCGGGCGCGATCACGCGGTACCGCGGCGAGAGCCTCTTGATGAACTCGCGGTAGAGATAGCTCCAGGTCGGATTGCCGTGGAGCAGCAGGAAGGTGAGCGGCGCGTCGGCGGGCCCCTCGTCCACCACGGCCTGGCGCACGCCGGGGTCCACCTCGATGAGCCGGCTCTTCCAGGGAAAGCGCCCCCCGAAATCCGACTGGACGTCCAGCCCGGTGTACACGCGCATTCGAGAAATCACGATAGCATCCGGCCCGATGTCGCGCGCGTTCGTGGTCTTCGCGCGCGACGGGCCTTCGCTGATCTCGGCGCTGCGGGAATCGATCTCGCGCGGTGATCAGCGGTTGAGCGCGCGCATCGCGGCGGCCGGGTAGCGCTCGCCGCTGGCGGCGCCGCGCGGCGCTACTTCCTCGATGCGCCGGAGGTCCTCGGGCGAGAGCTGGACGCGGGCTGCCGCCGCGTTCTCCTCCAGGTACTTGCGCTGCTTGGTGCCGGGGATGGGCACGACGTCGCTTCCGCGCGACAGCACCCAGGCGAGCGCGAGTTGTGAGGCGGTGACCTTCTTCTCGCGCGCGATCTCCTCGACGCGCTTCACCAGCTCGAGGTTGCGGTGGAAGTTCTCGCCCTGGAAGCGCGGATGGTTGCGCCGGAAATCGTCCTGGGGAAGATCCTCGGGCCGCTTGAAGCGCCCGGAGAGGAAGCCGCGCCCGAGCGGGCTGTAGGCGACGAAGCCGATGCCCAGCTCGCGGACGGTGGGGAGGATCTCCTGCTCCACGTCGCGCGACCAGAGCGAGTACTCGGTCTGCAGCGCGGTGATGGGATGGATCTTGTGGGCGCGGCGGATGGTCTGCGGACCCGCCTCGGACAGCCCGAGGAAGCGCACCTTGCCTGCCTTCACCAGGCCCGCCATGGCCCCCACCGTATCCTCGATGGGCACCTCGGCGTCGACGCGGTGCTGGTAGTAGAGGTCGATGTGGTCGACGCCCAGCCTGCGCAAGGAGGCGTCGCAAGCGCTGCGCACGTAGTCGGGCTTGCCGTTGATGCCGAGAAAGGCGCCGTCCTCGCCGCGCACGTTCCCGAACTTGGTGGCGAGCACAACCTTGTCGCGCCGGTCCCGGATGGCCTTGCCCAGAAGCTCCTCGTTCTTGAAGGGCCCGTACATGTCGGCGGTATCGAGGAAGTCGATGCCCAGCTCCAGGGCGCGGTGGATGGTGGCGATCGATTCCGCGTCGTCGCGGCCAGAATAGAACTCGCTCATGCCCATGCAGCCGAGACCGAGCGCGGACACCTCGAGCTTCCCCAGCTTTCGCTTTTCCATGCGCCGTATCCTCTGGGGACACGCAATAGCGTGTCCCCGTACAGGCGCAATAGCGTGTCCCCGTACAGGCTTTCAACAGCGCGCGAGCGCGGCGTTCGCCTCCTCGAGGAGCGGGCCGTCGGCCGTATCCATGGCCCACTCGGCGAGCGCAGCGGCCACGTGCAGCGCGCGCAACCGCGCCAGGCGCCATGTCTCGGGATCGACCGGGCCGTAGGTGCGCAGGAATGCGGGGCGGGCCTCGGCCGGAAGGAACGAGTGCGCCACGGCGAGGTCGACGGCGGGGTCGCCTCGGTGCGCGTCGCCCCAGTCGATCACGCCGCAGAGCGTCCCGTCCTGGAAGAGCAGCTGGCGGGCGTGCAAGTCGCCGTGCACCAGCGCGTCACCCCGCGGGACGCGCACCGGGTCGTCGATCCACGCCGGCGCTTCGCCGAGGCGGCGGCGGATCTCGCTCCGCAACCGGGCCGCGTCGAGCCGTCCGATGCCGTCTTCGGGAAGGGCTTCCGCGGGCAGCGCGTGCAGCACCTTGAGGAAGGCGCCGAGATCCTCGGCAGCCCGGACGCGCTGATCGGCGGTGAGCGCGGTCCGGTCCGCGGTTCGTCCGGGAATCAATGCATATCCCGCGAAGGGCCAGGGGAAGTCTGGCGTCGGCGTCCCTTGCAGCGTCGGCGCTGGCACGGGCAGCGGCAGCAGCGGTCCGATGCGTGGCAAGAGGCGCAGCTCCGTTTCCAGCAGGGGCACGGCGACCTTCCGACGCGGGAAGCGGAACACCCAGGCGCCCTTCACCAGGAAGACCGTGTTGTCCCAGCCGGCGCCGAACGGCTCGGCGTGCGCCGGCGCAAGGGCGGGGAACTGCGACTCCACCAGCGCTCGAGCGAGTTCGGCGGAGACCGGCCTCTCCGCCCTCCAGGGCTGCGTCAGGGCCACTGGTTGGCGTCGTCGGGCAGGGGCCCGCGCTGCGGGTTGACGATGCAGAAGCGCTGCCCGGTTGGCGCCTCCATCACCCACCAGCGCTTGACGAAGGCCACCCTCCTGGCGCCCAGAGCCTCCAGCCGCCGCGCCTCCGCCTCCAGGTCGTCGGCCTCGATGTCGAGATGGACGCGGCTGTCGTGTGTCACCTTCTGGACGAGGAGCAGGGGCTCGTCCGGCGAGGCGTGCAGGGCCCTGTAGCCGGGGTCGCCTGCGTCCCCAACGGCGCGGCCCAGGGCCTGGCTCCAGAAACGCGCCGCCTCGTCCAGATCGGCGGCGTTGCAATCGATGACGAAGGTGCTCAACCGGCTGCGGTGCATGCGACCTCCCCTGTAGAGCAGGCAAGCGACCCTAGCGCGGTTGACGGCTGCCGGGGCGCGACCTATATGTGACAACCGACGCGCCAAACAAGCCGATGTGTTCTAAATGAACCTACGATGGATCCTATAGATTATCAGATCCTCGACCTGCTGCAGCGCGACGCCCGCACCACGCAGGTGGAGATCGCGGAGGCGGTAGGCCTCTCGCAGCCCTCGGTCGCCGACCGGATCCGCAAGCTGGACCAGGGCGGCGCCGTGCTCGGCTACGTGGCGCGGCTCGATCCGCGCCGGATGGGCAACGACATCCGCGCCTTCATCGGCGTGCGCATCTCGCATCCGCGGCATCACGACGCCTTCACCCGGCGGATCCAGCAGATCGGCGAAGTGCAGGAGTGCCACCGGGTGGCAGGCCTCGACTCCTACTTGTTGAAGGTCGTCTCGCGGAACACCGAGACGCTGGACCACCTCATCTCCAACGTGCTGCGCCGCATCGCCGGCGTCACGCGCACCACCACCACCATCGTGCTGGCGTCGGTCAAGGAGACCACCGCCGTGCCGCTGCAAGAGACGGAGGCGGCCCCGCGCCGCCGCAAGGAGGCGGCAGGATGATCGAGCTGGCGAAGCGGATGTCGGGCGTGCAGGCGTCGGCCATCCGCGAGATCCTCAAGGTCACCGAGCGCCCGGACGTGCTCTCCTTTGCTGGCGGGCTGCCGGCGCCGGAGGCGTTTCCTGCGGCAGCCCTGGCGCAGGCGCACGCCGACGTCCTCGCGACCGACGCCGCGGGCGCGCTGCAGTACGGCCCGACCGAGGGGTATGCGCCGCTGCGCGCCTTGATCGCGGAGCGGATGACGCTGCGCGGGCTGCCGGCCGCGTCCGAGAACGTGCTGGTCACCGCCGGATCCCAGCAGGGGATCGATCTGGTCGGGAAGGCGCTGATCGATCCCGGCGACGTGGTCGCGGTGGAGGCTCCTTCCTATCTGGCGGCGCTGCAGAGCTTCTCCACCTACGAGGCGCGCTTCGAGACGGTGCCTGGCGACGAGGAGGGGATGCGGGTCGACGCGCTGGAGCAGGTGCTGCGCGAGCGCAGGCCCAAGCTGATCTACGTCGTCCCCACCTTCCAGAATCCGCGCGGCACCACCCTTCCGCTCGAGCGGCGGGTGCGCATCGCGCAGCTGGCGGCCGCGTACGGCGTCACCGTGCTGGAGGACGACCCCTACGGCGAGCTGCGCTACCGGGGCGCCGCGCTTCCTCCCATCGCCGGCCTGGTCCCCGGCGCGCCCGTCATCTACCTGGGAAGCTTCTCCAAGACGCTCGCGCCCGGGCTGCGGCTGGGCTATGCGGTAGCCGACGAGCGCATCGTGCGCGCCCTCACCATCGCCAAGCAGGCCGCCGATCTGCACAGCGGTTCTCTTTCCCAGCGGGCCGTGACGCGGCTCTTCCAGATCTTCGACTACGAGGCGCACCTGCGCCGGCTGCAGCGCCTCTACGTCGAGCGCCTGGACGCGATGCTTGCATCCATCGAGCGCTCGTTCCCGCCGGGGACGCGCTGGACCGAGCCTGCGGGCGGACTGTTCGTCTGGGTGCAGCTTCCCCAGGGGCTCGACGCGCAGGCGCTACTGGCCGAGGCGATGCGCGAGGGGGTGGCATTCGTCCCCGGCGCGCCCTTCTATCCCCGCGATCCGCGGCGCGAGACGATGCGGCTCAACTTCTCCAACCGCCCGCCCGAGGCTATCGCGGAAGGCATGGCCCGGCTGGGGGCCTGCGTCCGCGCGCGGCTGCGGGTAAGATCCGCTTCGCCAGAAGCTCCTCCACGAATCGCTGGTTGAGAGGCACATTTCGAAACTGTTGCAAATGCAAATATCCGGCGTCCGCGGCCGGTCGATCCTCCAGCAAGACAACACGGAGGAACGACAATGACCCGACTCATCTGCAGCATCCTCGCCGCCGGATCCACCGCTTTCTCCATGGCTGCGCCGGCGAGCGCCCACGAGGACCGCGCGCCCATCGCGCGGCGCGCCGACTACGAAGGCGGCCGCTATCGCCACGAGGGGTGGCGCGAGCTCCAGCGCGAGCGGCAGCGCTTCTACCAGGTGCGCCACTCTCGTACCGAGTGCGCGCGGTTCGAGCGCTGGTACGCGTACCGCTGCGACCAGCTCCGCTACCGGTAGTCAGTCGACGTGGCGCGGCCGCTGCCCGGGCGGCCGCGCCGTCGGCCCTTGACGTCCGGCGCGGCGCATGGCGTGAAGGCAGGCATGAAAGCCATCCGCATCGAGACCCAGGGCGGCCCCGAGGTGATGAAGCTGGTCGACGTTCCCACGCCGTCGCCCGGCGCGGGGCAGGCGCTGGTGCGCGTGGAAGCCGCCGGCGTCAACTTCATCGACATCTACCAGCGCTCCGGCCAGTACAAGGTGCCGCTGCCGTTCACGCCCGGCCAGGAAGGCGGCGGCGTGGTCGAGGCGGTGGGTCCCGGGGTGACCGAGGTGAAGGCCGGCGACCGGGTGGCCTGGGCGGGGCCACTCGGCTCGTACGCCAGCCATCAGGCGCTCCCGGCTGCGCGGCTGGTGCCGGTCCCGCGCGGGCTGGATCTGAAGAGCGCCGCCGCCGCCATGCTCCAGGGCATGACCGCCCACTACCTGGCCACCGACACCTTTCCGCTGCGGCCGGGCCACACCTGCCTCATCCACGCCGCCGCTGGAGGCGTAGGCCAGCTCTTCTGCCAGCTGGCTTCGCGCGCTGGCGCGCACGTGATCGGCACAGCGGGCAGCGCCGACAAGGTGCGCCTGGCGAAGCAGGCCGGCGCCAGGGACGCGGTCGACTACCGCGCGCAGGACTTCGAGGCGGAGGTGAAGCGGATCACCGGCGGCGCCGGGGTGCACGTCGTCTACGACTCGGTGGGCAAGGACACCTGGGAGAAGTCCCTGCGCTGCCTGCGGCCGCGCGGGATGCTGGTCCTCTTCGGCCAGAGCAGCGGCGGGGTGCCGTCGTTCGATCCGCAGCTGCTCGCCTCGGGCGGGTCGCTCTTCTTCACCCGGCCCACGCTGCAGAGCTACGTGCTCACCCGCGAGGAGCTGCTCAACCGCGCCGGAGCCGTGCTGGGCGCGGTGGAGCGCGGCGATCTCAAGCTCAACATCGAGGAGGCGCTTCCGCTGGAGAAGGCCGCCCGCGCCCACGAGCTGCTCGCGTCGCGCAAGACCACGGGCAAGCTGCTCTTGCTGCCGTGATCACGCTTTCCCGGGCGGAGGTGGCCGCGCTGCTCGATCCCGGCCGGTTGATCGAGGCGGTGGCGATCGCGCTCCAGGACGTCTCCGCCGGCCGCGCTTCGGTGCCCCCGCGCATCGCCGCCTTCGCGCCGGAAGGCCTCCTCGGCGCCATGGTCGCCTTTGTCCCGTCGCTCGACGTGCTCGCGGCCAAGCTGGTCTCGGTCTTCGCTCGCAACCGCGAGCTGCCCACGCACCAGGCGCTGGTGGCGGTGTTCGACCCGCGCACCGGCGCGCCGGTGGCGCTGCTCGACGGCGAGGAGATCACCGCCCAGCGCACCGCCGCCGCCTCCGCGCTGGCCACGCGCCTGCTCGCGCGCGAGGACGCGCAGGTGCTGGCCATCGTCGGGACCGGGGTGCAGGCCGAATCGCACGCCCGCTACGTGCGCCGCGTCCGCCCCTTCCGCGAAGTGCTGATCGCGGGCCGCGATCCGCAGAAGGCAGCCGGTCTCGCCGCGCGCATCGGCGGCCGCGCCGCTACCATCGAGGAGGCGGTCCGCGGGGCCGACGTGGTCTGCGCCACCACCCACGCCAAGGAGCCCGTGGTGCGGCTTTCCTGGCTGCGGCCCGGTGCCCACCTCAACTCGGTGGGGCTGAATCCTGCCGGCAGCGAGCTGGACACGGTGCAGGGCGCGCTTCTGGCGGTGGAAGCGCGCGCCTCGGCCTTCGCGCCGCCGCCCGCCGGGGCCAACGAGCTGCGCGAGATCGCGGCCGCCGAGGCGGTGGAGCTGGGCGAGCTGCTCTCCGGCACGCGAGCGGGGCGCGCCAGCGCAGCGCAGGTCACCGTCTACAAATCGGTGGGCATCGCCGCCGAAGACGCCGCCGCCGCCGCGCTGGTCCTGGCCCGGATGCGCGAGAGATAAACGGCGGCGACCGTCCTGGGCTTGGACGGCCACCGCCGCCCGAATCCCGCCCGGGAAGCTGGTTGAGGGGACGGGATTCGCCTCGTATCTCATCCTCACCCGCGAGCTTGCGCCCGCGCACCAGGCATGCAGCCAGGTGCGGAACCGATGCCGGGAACGGCAGCCGCGCCGCAGCCGGCGGCGCCGGGCTGTCCAACCAATGCTCCGGCCTTCGGCCTCCGCCCGGCCGCCGACCCGTCGGCGCCCTCCTCCAATGCTCCGGCCTTCGGCCTCCGCCCGGCCGCCGACCCGTCGGCGCCCTCCTCCAATGCTCCGGCCTTCGGCTCCCTACATCCCGAGCACGGCGCGGATGGCGTCGCGGCGGCTGCGCGAGACGCGCAGCTCGGTGCCGTCGCGCAGCACCACGGCGGCATCGCCCGAAGGCAGCGCCTGCAGCTCACGGATGCAATCCACCCGCACGATGGCCGAGCGGTGGATGCGCACGAACCGCTTGGGGTCCAGCCGCGCCTCCAGCTCGCGCAGCGTCTCGCGGTGCAGGTGGGCCACGCCGGCGACGTGGATCTCCACGTAGTAGTCCTGCGCCTGGATCCAGTCGATCTCGTCCTCGCGCAGGAACATCGAGCGCGCGCCGTCCTTGAGCAGCAGCGTCCGCGGCGGCACCGGCGCCGCCACCTCCGGGGTGAGTGTTGCCGCCAGCTCCTGCGCCAGCTCCTGCGCGCGACGGTGGCGCACCCGCTCCTTGGCCCGCGCCAGCGCCTGCGCGAAGCGCTGGTCGTCGAAAGGCTTGAGCAGGTAGTCGACCGCCTCGACGTCGAACGCCTTGATGGCGTGGTGATCGCTGGCGGTGACGAACACCACCGCGGGTGGCCTGTGCGTGCCCAGCACGGCCAGCAGCTCGAACCCATTGCGGCGCGCCAGCTGCACGTCGAGGAAGAGGAGATCGACCGGCGTCCTCTGCAGCTCGGCCGCCGCCTGCTCGACGGTGCCGCACTCGGCGACCAGGTCTACGTCACGGTCCTTGAGCAGGAGTGCCCGCAGGCCGAGCCGCGCCGGCGGCTCGTCCTCGACGACCGCGACGCGCAGCTTCTCAGACATGTCCGGCGGGGGGGCGGAACGGCAACTGCACCACCGCGAGCGCGCCGCCGCCCTGGGCGGCGAGCAGCTCCAGGCTGCCGCGATCCCCGTAGAGGTGGTGGAGCCGCGCGCGCGTGTTGGAGAGACCGATGCCGTCGTGCGCCTCGGGCGACGGGCCGCTGCCGGTGTCGCGCACCTCGATGCGAAGGTCGCTTCCCGATCGGTGTGCGCGGATGGCGATGTGCGCGCGGCCGTCTGCATCCCGGCCGTGCTTGAGCGCGTTCTCGACCAGGGGCTGGAGAAGAAGCGAGGGGACCTTGACGGTGGCCGTCTCCGGCTCCGCATCGACGGTGAAGCTGAGCGAGTCGCCGAAGCGGGCGCGCTCGAGGTCGAGATAGCGCTCGGCCAGCAGCAGCTCGTCGCGCAGCGCCACCTCCGCCTCCGTCTGTCGGAGCGCGCCCCGCAGCACGTCGCCGAGCGCAGCCACGGCGCGGATCGCCCCCTGCTCCTGGCCCGCTCGCACCAGGGAGGAGATGGTGTTCAGGGCGTTGAAGAGGAAGTGCGGCCGCAGCTGCGCCTCCAGCGCCTGCAGCCTCGCCTGCCGCAGATCCGCCTGGAGGCGCGAGGCGCGCCAGAAGTAGCGCCGGCTGTGCTCGATCGCCACGATGCCGGCGTAGGCCATCATGTCGACGAAAAAGAGGCCGGCGGCGTTGCCCGTCAACGAGCGCGGAGGGAGCTCGAGGAACGGGATCAGCACGTAGACGTTGAGCGACGCCTCGAGAAGGAGCAGCGCGAGCGCAGCGGCGGCGTGCACCAGCGCTGCGCGAAGCCGCCGTTCGTCGAAGGGGAACCGCTCCGACAGCCACCAGATCACCGGCGTGAAGACGATCCAGATCCAGCAGCTCTCCATCAAGAGGAAGGCGGCGTTGAGCGGGAGCCGCGGCTGTCCGGAGCTCGCGCGGATCACCATCGACTGCGTGAGCCCGAACAGGCCCATCGCGTTCCAGACCAGGAAGCTGGTGATGAGGCTGGGACGGGGAACGCGTTCCTGCGCCATGGGCAAGGACATTCGTACCGCCGAGGGGACCATGGCAGCAAGCGGCCGGAACTCCAGCCGCATGTCTGCTTCGTTGCCGTTCACTTCCGGGCTATCGAGCGAGCACCCCGCAGCCGGCTGCGGCATCGGAAACAAACTTCCATGTGGATCGTCCGCCTCGCGCTTCGCCGTCCCTACACCATCGCGGTCCTCTGTTCGCTGATCGCCATCTTCGGCGTGCTCTCCACCAGCCGGATGAAGACCGACATCCTGCCCGCCATCGACATCCCGGTGGTGATCGTCGTCTGGAACTATCCCGGCCTCTCCGCCGAGGACATGGAACGGCGCGTCGTCTTCATCAGCGAGCGCGCCATGTCCACCACGGTGAGCGGCATCAGCCGCATCGACTCCGAGTCGATGAGCAGCCTGGGCATCCTCAAGGTCTACTTCGAGCCCGGCAGCGACATCGGCGGCGCCATCGCGCAGATCGTCTCGGTCTCCTTGACCGCCAGCCGCATCATGCCGCCGGGCATCTCGCCGCCGGTCATCATCCGCTACAACGCCTCCAACGTCCCCGTCGCGCAGATGACCATCAGCTCGAAGACGCTCTCCGAGCAGGAGCTCTTCGACTACGGCCTCAACTTCATCCGCCTGCGGCTCTTCACCATCCCCGGGCTCGCCACGCCGGCGCCCTTCGGCGGCAAGAGCCGGCAGATCATGGTGGACATCGACCCCGCCAAGGTGGCGGGCAAGGGCCTCTCCCCCAACGACGTGGTGCAGGCCGTCCTGGGCAGCAACGTGCTGGTCCCGGCCGGCAGCGCCCAGATCGGGAAGACCCGGTACGACGTGCAGCTCAACTCCAGCCCCGACACGGTGCAAGGCTTCAACCAGCTGCCCATCAAGGCGGTGGACGGGGCCACGGTGCTGCTCGGCGACGTGGCCCGGGTCCGCGACGGATACGCCGTGCAGGAGAACGTGGTCCACGTCGACGGCCGTCGCGCCACCTACCTGGCCATCCTCAAGAAGGCTGACGCCTCCACGCTGGCGGTAGTCGACAGCACGCGCGATCAGCTTCCCATCATCCAGGCCGCCGCGCCGCCGGGGATGGAGTTGAAGATCGACTTCGACCAGTCGGTCTTCGTGCGCGCCGCCATCGAGAACGTGCTCCACGAGGCGGTGCTCGCCTCGGTATTGGTCTCGCTGATGATCCTCTTCTTCCTCGGCAGCTGGCGCGGCGCAACGCTGGTGATGACCTCCATCCCGCTGGCCATCCTGGTGGGCCTCTGCGGGCTCTTCCTCTCTGGCCAGTCGCTGAACCTCATGACCATGGGCGGCCTGGCGCTGGCCATCGGTATGTTGGTGGACGACGCCACGGTGGAGGTGGAGAACATCCACCGCAACCGCCACATGGGCAAGCCGCTCACCGTGGCCATCCTCGACGGCGCGCACCAGATCGCGGTGCCGGCGCTGGCGGCCACGCTGACCATCTGCGTGGTCTTCTTCCCGGTGGTGCTCCTGGAAGGGCCCGCGCGTTTCCTCTTCACGCCGCTGGCGCTGGGCGTGGTCATCTCGATGATGGCCTCGTACCTGCTCTCCCGGACGCTGGTCCCCACGCTGGCGCGAATCCTTCTCGAGAAGGAGGCGCTGCATCCCGAGGGCGACGGCCTGGGCGCGCGCTTCAACCGCTGGCGCGACCGCCTCTTCGCCCGCTTCCAGGAAGCCTACGGGCGGACGCTTTCGTCGGTGCTGCAGCACCGCGGGCTGGTGCTGGTCTGCGGCGCGGTGGTGCTGGCGTTCAGCGCGGCGCTGCCCTTCGTGGTGGGCCTGGACTTCTTCCCCGCGGTGGACGCCGGGCAGATGCGGCTGCACTTCCGCGCACCCATCGGCACGCGGCTGGAGGAAACGGAGCGGCTCGTCTCACGGCTCGAGCAGCGGATCCGCGACGTGGTACCGGCCGGACAGCTGGCCACCATCAACTCGATGATCGGCATCCCCATCTCCTACAACATGGCCTTCGTGCAGACCGACAACACCGGGTCGCAGGATGCCGACGTGCTGGTGGCGCTGAAGAAGAAGCACGCGCCCACCGAGCGGTACATGGAGAAGATCCGCCGCGACCTGCCCGACGAGTTCCCCGGCTGCTCCTTCTACTTCCAGCCCGCCGACATCGTCTCCCAGGTGCTCAACTTCGGACTCACCGCTCCCATCGACGTGCAGATCGACGGCCCCGACGTGGAAGCCAGCTACCAGGTGGCGCGGGAGCTCTCGCAGAAGATCAAGGCCATCCCCGGCGCCACCGACGTGCGCATTCCCCAGGTATTGGCCTACCCGGCGCTGCGGATCGACGTGGACCGGGCGCGGGCCGCGCAGATCGGCATCACCGAGCGGGACGTGGCCAACAATCTCCTCGTCACACTCAGCTCCTCGTCGCTGGTGGCGCCGTCGTTCTGGATCAACCCCAGGAACAACGTGAACTACCCGGTGGTGGTGCAGACGCCCATCCGCCAGGTGGACTCGGTGCCCTCGCTCCTCGGCACGCCCCTGGGGCGCGGCGTCTCGCTGGTGTCGTCGTCGGTGCCGACGCCCGGCGAGCTGCCCGCGGCCGGCGCGTCCTACCTGGGCGCGGTGGCCGAGCTGCGGCCCGCCACCGACCTGTCGATGATCAACCACGTCTCCGTGCAGCGGGTGGTGGACGTGCAGGCGAGCGCGACCGGCCGGGACCTGGGCGGGGTGACCCGCGACATCGAGAAGGCCATCTCCTCGCTGGGCAAGCTTCCCAAGGCCACCCGCATCAGCGTGCGCGGCCAGAGCGAGAGCATGTTCGCCGCCTTCGGCCGGTTGGGCGTTGGGCTGGTCCTGGCCATCGCGCTCGTCTACCTGTTGCTGGTGGTCCTCTTCCAGTCGTTCGTCGACCCGTTCATCATCCTGGTGGCGGTGCCGGGCGCGCTCATCGGCATCCTCTGGATGCTGGCGGTGACCGGCACCACCCTCAACGTCGAATCGTTCATGGGAGCGATCATGGCGGTGGGCATCGCCACCTCCAACTCGATCCTCCTGGTGAGCGCGGCCAACGGGGTGCGCGTCGAGAGCGGCAAGGGCGTGATCGAGGCGGCCATCGAGGCGGGCAAGACGCGCCTGCGGCCGGTGCTGATGACGGCATTGGCCATGCTGCTGGGCATGGTGCCCATGGCGCTGGCGCTCGGCGAGGGCGGCGAGCAGAATGCGCCGCTCGGGCGCGCCGTCATCGGCGGGCTGCTCGTCGCCACCTTCGTCACGCTGTTCATCGTACCGACCGTCTACACGCTCCTGCGCAAGGCGCCGCCCACGGCGCACCAGCTCGACGAGCAGTTCGCGCGCGAGAGCCAAGGGGCCTCAGAGGCCGCACATGCCTGACGCGATGGAGAAGAAGAGCCGCCTGGTGGCGGCGAGCAGCATCGTCGCGGTGATCGCCGCCGCTGCAGGCACGGTCGCGCTCTTCGCGCGGGAGCGCACGGCGCAGGCGCGGCAGTCGGAGGCGCTGCAGAAAGAGCTGGCGGAGGGCCCGATGGTGCAGGCGGTCCGCGTGCCGCTGGCGTCGGCCGAGCGCGTGGTCTCGCTTCCCGCCGAGGTGCGGGCCGAGCAGCGCGCGACCCTCTACGCCAAGGTGAGCGGGTACGTGAAGGAAGTGCTCGTCGACAAGGGCGAGCGCGTCCGCAAGGGCCAGGTGCTGGCGGTGCTGGAGTCGCCGGATCAGGACCAGCAAGTCGCCTCCGCCCACGCCGAGCTGACCTTCCGCAAGCAGCAGCTGCAGCGCACCCTGCGCCTTTCGCCCTCGGGCCGCGTCTCGGTGCAGGACCGCGAGGCGGCGGAGGAGGCGGTCAAGGTAGCGCGGGCCGCGCTCACCAGGGCCGAGGTCCAGAAGGGATACGAGATCCTGCGGGCTCCCTTCGACGGCACCGTGACCGCCCGCTACGCCGACCCCGGCGCGCTGCTGCCGGCCGCCACCGGCGGCACCGCCTCGGCGCAGCCGCTGGTGGACCTGGCGCAGCTGGACAAGCTGCGCGTCGCGCTGCAGCTCGGCCAGGACGACGCGGCGCGCGTGCGGCCGGGCGACCTGGTCCGCATCGCGAGCTCTCCCGATCAGGCTCCCTTCGAGGCGCGCATCTCGCGCATCGCGCAAGCGCTGGACGCGCGGTCGCGCACCATGCTCTGCGAGATCGATCTGCCCAATCCCCCGGCCGGTCTCTATCCCGGCGCCTTCGTCCAGACCACGCTGTCGCTGCACGGACAGCCGCGCCCGCTCTTGCCGACCGACGCGCTGATCGGCCAGGGCGGACAGCTCTTCGTCGCCCTGGTCGAGGAGGGCAAGGTGCACTTCCAGCGCGTCCGGCTGGGAGTGGACGACGGCTCGAACGTCGAGGTCCTGGACGGGCTGCGGGGAGGGGAATTGGTGGCGCTGAGCCTGGGGCCGGAGGTGAAGGACGGCGCGGCGGTTCGCGTCAAGGAGGAGCCCCACCGCGAAGGGCGGTGAGGCATCCCCAAAGGCCTAGCGGCCCTCCACGTATCCGCGGTCGCTCTCGCGCATGTTCCCAGACACGTTCGGCGCATGCATCGCGTGCAGCATGTCCTGGGTGCGCTGCCGCAAGAAGGCGTTCTCGACGTTGAAGCGGCAGAGGCGCTTGGAGATGTGGGTCCCGGTCTGCATCTCCATCCCGCAGTTCAGGGAGTCGTCGGGATAGACGGTCTCCACGGTTCCGACGACGGTTCCCTCCCGCTCCGTGTAATCCACGACCCGCACCGTCCGGTCCATGTGCCGGTTGGGTCCCGCGCACGCTGCGAGGGCCAGCAGTGCTCCGGCTGCAGACGCTTTCGACATGATGTCCTCCCGGCGGCCCCGGAAAGCGGGGCGATGCGGGAAAACGTACCCCGCGCAGTCCTCAAGCTTCCGACGAAGCGGCGGACCGGGCTTGCCGTGCGGCTGCATGCGCTTCGGGCGCGGCCAGTGGCGGGCATGGTGCAGCCGGCGGCGGAAGATCCAGACCAAGGTCCTGCCCGGAAACGCAAACGCGAACCCGGGTCGGGTTCGCGTTGCGAACTGCAATGGCTGTCAGACGACCGTTACTCGACTTCCAACGCGGTCACCAGCCACTTCCCGTCCTTCTCCTCCATCCGCACGGTCGCCTTCCCCGAGTGGGCGTCGGCGCCGATCTTCATCTCCACGTTCTCCAGCGTCACGCCCTTCACGGCGGCGCCGTCCCGGAGCGTCGAGACCTTCTGGAAGCGCACCAGGCGCGCGTCCGACTTGTGGCCAGCCAGATCCAGCACAATGTCCTTGCCTGCCACCTTCATCGTCACCGACTGGGCGGCGTTGGTGCGCGCGGCCTCCCAGGCCATGTCGCCCTCCTCGCCGGGCCGGCTGGTGTGCGTCAGCCCCTTGAGGAAGGTCAGCGCCGCATCCACGTGGGGGCGAGCCTCCGCGGGCTTCGCGGCAGCGGGCTCCATCGCGGCGGGCTTCGCTTCGGGCGCGGCGGGTGTCGCTTCGGCCTTGGCGGCCGGTGCCGCGGCGTCGGCGGGCTTCACCTCTTCGGCGCGAACGGCGGCGGACACGAGAACCAACATCGCAAGCAGCGTCGTGTGGGTCATGTGCATCCTCCCGCGCGGCATCCTAGCCCACGGCGAGCGCGGTCCGGATGTGCGGAGAGGGGCCAGCAGCTGCGGCGAAGGAGGCGATCGGCGCCGCCGTCGGCAAACCTGCGCGGGCGGCGCACACCGGTCAATCCTGGACGTTGACCTCCGAGCCGCCGGAGGTGGCGACGCGGGTGGTCGCCCTGCCGCGGATGTGCAGGCCGGAGCCGCCCGAGAGCGAGCCGCGGACGCGCCCGTCCGCGCGCAGCTCGCCCTGCGATCCGCCGCTGCCCTGCACGTCGATGTCCTTGACCGAGAGATCGCGGCCGTGCAGCTCGGATCCGCCGGAGAGGTGGAGCGAGAGGCTGTCGGCGCTGCCGGAGAGGTTGATCACCGAGCCGCCCGAGCCGTGGACGCCCAGCCGCGCCGCGTCCACGCCGCGCACGTTCATGACGCTGCCGCCGCTGGCGGAGATCTCCGCGTCGCTGCCGCGGTTGAAGGAAGCGCGCACTTCCGACCCGCCGCTCCCGCCCACCGCCCGCAGCTGCGGCGTCTGGATGGTCACCTGCACCCGGTGCTCGCCGGTCCAGCGCGTGCCGGGCCTGAACCCGACGTGGAGCTCGTCGCCTTCGACACGCAGCTCCACTGCCTGCAGCACCTGGTCGTCGGCCTCGATGCGCACCGGCCTGCGCGGCCCGATCTCGACGGTCGCGTGGATGCCGGAGGAGATCTGGACGGAGGAGAACTCGCCGACCGCCTGCTCCTGGGTGGCGGCGGCGACAGAGGCGGAAAGCAGCGAAATCCCGAGAAAAGCGGCGGACGTGGGGGACATGGACCCCTCCTTTGCCAAAGGAAGTGGCACGGCGCGCGGGATGGTTTCAACCCGTGCGCCGCGGTCTGCTGGCGCCTCGCCGCCGTTTCGGGCGAGACTGCGCGCGAAAAGGGGACGCCATGCTGAAGAAGATCGGCCTCGCCGTCGTCGCGCTCCTCGTCGTGCTGGCCGTCGTGGTGGCGACCCGGCCCTCGCACTACCGCATCGTCCGCTCGGCCAGCATCAAGGCGCCGGCCTCCGCCGTCTACGCCCAGCTGGTCGACTTCCATCGCTGGGAGGCCTGGTCGCCGTGGGAGAAGCTCGACCCCGGCATGCAGAAGGTCTTCTCCGGCCCCGACGGGCTTGCTGGCGCCAGCTACGCCTGGAAGGGCAACGACAAGGTCGGCGAAGGCCGGATGACCCTGACCGATGCGCGGCCGGAGGCGGTCGCCATCCGGCTGGAATTCCTCAAGCCCATGGCGTCCGTCAGTGTCACCACCTTCCTGCTCGCCCCCGAGGCCGCCGCCACACAAGTCACCTGGACGATGGAAGGCGACAACGACTTCATCGGCAAGGCGTTCTGCATGGTCATGGACATGGACAAGATGGTGGGCGGAGACTTCGAGCGCGGCCTCGCCTCCCTGAAGACGGTGGCCGAGCAGCAGACCGCCGCGGTGCCCGCCGTCGCCCGGTAGCCCGGTGGCCCTGGCCTTCATCTCGCATCCGGAGTGCCTGCTGCACGAGATGACGCCCGGCCATCCCGAGCGTCCCGAGCGGCTCGCCGCCATCGACGACCGGCTCATCGCCTCACGGCTGGAGGCGGTCGTCCAGCGGTACGAGGCGCCGCTGGCGACGCGCGAGCAGCTGCTTCGCGTGCACGACGCGGAGTACGTCGACGCGCTGGAGCGCATCGCTCCGGAAAGCGGCCTGGTCGAGCTGGATCCCGACACCGCCATGAACCCGCACACGCTGCGCGCGGCCCTGCGGGCGGCGGGAGCCGGCGTGCTGGCCACCGATCTGGTGATGGCGGGCCAGGCCGACGCAGCCTTCTGCGCGGTGCGACCGCCCGGCCATCACGCCGAGCGCGCGCGGGCGATGGGCTTCTGCTTCTTCAACAACGTGGCGGTGGCGGCGGCGCACGCGCTGGCGCAGCACGGCCTCCAGCGGGTGGCCGTCGTCGACTTCGACGTGCACCACGGCAACGGCACCGAGGACATCTTCCGCGACGACCAGCGCCTGATGATGGTCTCCATCTTCGAGCACCCGTTCTACCCGGGCAGCGGCGTCGAGGGGCGCTCGGAGCGGATGGTGAACGTGCCGCTCGAGGCAGGAGCGGGCAGCCGCGAGTTCCGCGCGGCGGTGATGGAGGAATGGGTCCCCGCGCTGGAGCGCTTCCGCCCCGAGATGCTCTTCGTCTCCGCCGGCTTCGACGCGCATCGCGACGACGGCATGGCCTTCCTCCGCCTGGTCGAGGCCGACTACTCCTGGGCGACGCAGAAGATCCAGTCGCTGGGAACGCAGTTCGCGCGCGGGCGCATCGTCTCCCTGCTCGAGGGTGGCTACGACCTGGACGTGCTGGGCCGGTGCGCGGCTGCGCACCTGCAAGCCCTGCTCTAGAGCACCTTCACCGCGTCGGTCTCGCCGCTGAAGACAAAGCCCAGGTGCTCGCAGACGCGCCGCATGGGTACGTTGCCCGGCAGGATGGTGGCGACGATGCGCTCGAGCTTCCAGTCGCGGCCCACCTCGAACAGGCGCGAAAGCAAAGCGCGCCCCAGGCCCAGGCCCTGCTGCGCGTCGGAGACCAGCAGCGCGAACTCGCCATCGCGCGTGCCCGGAAGGCGCATCAGCCGCGCCACCGCCATCAGCGAGCCTTCGCGCTCGGCGACCAGCGCCATCTCCCGGTCGTAGTCGATGAAGCAGAGCCGGGCGAGGCGCTCGTGCGCCACCCGCATGTCCAGCTTCAGCATGCCCGCGTAGCGGTAGTAGACGCTCTCGTCGGAAAGCGTCTTGTGGAACTCCACCATCCGCGGCTCGTCCTCGGGACGGATGGGGCGGATGTCCACCTCCGCGCCCCCCTTCAGCCGGGCCTTCCCCACGAAGCGCAGCGGGTAGGGGCAGATGGCGAGCGGCGGCGGCCGATCGTCCTTGCGGTGGAGCACCACGCGCGCGTCCAGGGCGACCAGCCCGTCGGAGGAGGCGAGGAGCGGGTTGATGTCGATCTCGCGGATGGCGCGCTGCTCCACCACCAGCTGGCTGAACCGCACCAGCAGCTTCTCCAGCGCGCCGGTGTCCACCGGCTTGCGGCCGCGCACGCCGCGCAGCACGGAGTGGATGCGCGTCTGCTCCATCATCCGCCGCGCCAGGGTGGTGTTGAGCGGTGGCAAGGCCAGCGAGCGGTCCTTGAACACCTCCACCAGGATGCCACCCGCCCCGAAGAGCAGCACCGGACCGAACTGCGGGTCGATGCTGCTGCCGACGATCAGCTCGTACCCTGGGGAGCGCACCATCGGCTGCAGGGTGACGCCCTCGAAGTCGCTTCCGGGCACTGCGGCGCGGATCTCCTCGAAGGCCTGCCGGACCGCGGCGGCCGAGCGCAGGTCGAGCTTCACCCCGCCGACGTCGCTCTTGTGCGTGACCGTGCGGGAATGGAGCTTCGCCACCACCGGGTAACCCAGCCGATCGGCCGCGGCGGCAGCCTCCTGCGCGCTCGCTGCCAGCTGCGTCTCCACCGCGGGGATGCCGTACGCCTCCAGCACCTGCTTCGACTCCAGCTCGGAGAGCAGGGTGCGTCCCTCCGACTGGGCGGCGTCGAGGATCTCCCGCGCGCGCTCGTGCGCGCCGGCGGCTTCGTCCAGGAGCGAAGGAGTCTCGTACAGCCCGCGCAGGTTGTACGTGTACTGCCACATGTAGTTGAAGATCCGCACCGCGGTGTCCGGAAAGCGGAAGGTGGGAATGCCCGCGTCGGAGAGCAGTTGCCGGCCCGCCGCCACGGTGAGGCCGCCCATCCAGCTCGCCAGCACGGGCTTGTCGGCGCGGCGGTGCGCGTAGGGCGCGAGCCGCTCGGCGGTGGCGGTCGGCGCCGTCATGTCCTGTGGTGTGAGGATGACGAGGAGCCCGTCGCTGTCCTTCTCGTCGCCGGCGACTTCCAGGATCCTGGCGTAGCGCTCCGGCCCCGCGTCGCCCAGCACGTCGATGGGGTTGGCGTGGCTCCACTGCGCCGGCAAGAGGGCGTCCAGCTTCTCCAGGGCAGAGGCGGAGAGCTGCGCCAGCTCGCCGCCGCCGGCAATCAACGCGTCGGTGGCCAGCACCGCCGGCCCGCCTGCGTTGGTGACGACGGAGAGCCTGCGCCCGCGCGGGCGCGGCTGCTTGGCGAGCGCGTCGGCCATGTAGAAGAGGTCGGCGATGGAGTCCACCCGCAGCACGCCGCTGCGGCGGAAGGCGGCGGTGAGCACCTCGTCGCTGCCGGACAGCGTGCCGGTGTGGGAGGCGGCGGCCTGCGCGGCCTGGGCGGTGCGGCCGCCCTTGAGCACGATGATGGGCTTGCGCAGCGCCACCTCCCGCGCGGCGGAGAGGAAGGCGCGCGCGTCGCCCACCGACTCCATGTAGATGAGGATGCTGCGGGTGGAGCCGTCGGTGTCGAGATGGTCGATCAGGTCGCCCCAGCCCACGTCGAGCATCGACCCCAGCGAGACGAAGGCGGAGAAGCCCACGTTCTCTTGCAGGCTCCAGTCGAGGATGGCGGTCTGCAGCGCCCCGCTCTGGCTGAGGAAGGCGACGTTGCCCTTGCGCGCCATGGCGCCGGCGAAGGTGGCGTTGAGCCCGGAGAGCGGGCTCATCACGCCCAGGCAGTTGGGGCCGAGAAGCCGCATGCCGGCAGCGCGCGCGATCTCCAGCGTCTCCTGCTCCAGCTGCACCCCGCGCTCGCCGATCTCCTTGAACCCGGCGGAGATCACGATGGCCCCGCCGATGCCCGCGGCAGCGCACTCGCGGATCACGCCCGGCACCGTCTCCGCCGGCGTGACCACCACGGCCAGATCGGCGCGCTCGGGCACCGCGCCGACGTCGGGGTAGCACTTGATCCCCAGCACGCTCGTGCGCCTGGCATTGACCGGATAGACCGTCCCCCCGAAGGGATTGGTGACCAGGTTCCAGAGCAGGGTCCGGCCGACGCTGCCCTCGCGCTCGCTGGCGCCGATCACCGCCACGCTGCGGGGGGAGAAGAAGATCTGCAGCGGGTGCCGGATCTCGGCGGAGAGGAGGCTGGCCGACGGGTCGCCGCGTGAACCTCGAAGCTCCTGCGCCACGCCCCCGACGGTAGCGGGCGTGGCGCAGGTTGGCAACGCGAGGTGCTGTTGCCTACTTGCTGCCGAACTGGTGCACCGGCGGGCACTCGCGGTCGCGCACGCAGTCGTACTTCTCCGCGTCCGCGAACTGGCCGCCCTGCACGTGGAAGCGCGCCAGCTGCGCCACCACGTCGCCGTGCTCGTCGAAGTCGCAGGGGCCGCTGGCGCCCTGGTAGTTGATGCTCTTGCCTTGGTGGATGAGCTGCACCGCGCGGGCGAAGCCCATGGTCCCTGCGTCCACGGGCTCGCCGTTGGGATCGTTGATGGCCCGCATCGAGTCGCGGATCATCTCGCCGGTCACCAAGCTCGGGTCCTCGAGCTTGTTGCGCTTGACCGCGTGCACGGTGGCCAGCATCACCGACATGGCGGCGTCGTACGCAGCGGCGTCGCGGAAGGCGGGGAGCTGGCCGGTGAGCGCCTTCATGTCGTCGCTGAAGACGCGGGCGGAGGCGCCGTCGCCGAGCACCGCCTGCGAGGTGCCTTCCTGGCCTTCCACGGCGGAGGCGAGCACTTCGAGGACCCGGGCCGCGCGGAAGTTGTGGGTGTGGATGAGGCGCGCCTTGCTGTGCGAGTCCAGCCAGGCGCGGGTGAAGTTGATCTCGAACTTGGGGAAGGAGATCACCACCACCGCGTCGGGGGCCCGGTCTGTCTTGCCGGTGCTCTCGTTGCGCTTGTCGGTCAGGCGGGCGACGTCGGCGCCCCAGTCGTAGTCGGCGGGGACGGCCTTGACGTCATGGAAGACCTGCTCGATGGAGGCCTGCGGCTCCAGGCTCAGCACGTTGGCCTTGAGCGAGTCGGAGAAGCCGTGCCCGTAGGGATCGTCGCTGGCGTAGATGCCCAGCTTGAGGTGGCCGTCGGCGCCCTTGGAGGAGAGGAGCATGTGCGCCAGCAGCCGGGCCTGGTACTTGTCGCTCATGGTGGTGCGGAAGTTCCAGCCCTTGGCGTTGCGCATCGCCGCCTGCTTCACCGCGTCGGCGTCGACGGCGGCGGGGTTGTTGATGCCCGTCGAGGTGCAGGCCATGCACACCACCGGGACCGCGAGGTCGTGGGAGGGGTCCCCGTCGTAGGCCAGGCCGGCGACGGCGATGTCGTCCTGGCTGGAGTCGGTAATCAGGACCCTGGCGCCGTCCTTCTTCACCAGTTGGAGGGCGCCGGCGCGCGACATGTCGGGGGTGTTGCCGGAGTTGGCCTCGGCGAGCGCGAACCGCAGCTCCGCGTGCCCGGACTGCTTGAGCGCGGAGTTGGCGGTGCCGATGGCGAGGCGGATGGAGTCGGACCAGCTGGGCGTGGCGATCGAACCGGTGCGATCGATCAGCTGCCCTACGGTGACGGTGGCGGTGGGCTTCGGCGACTGCTTGCAGCCGGCGCAGGCGATCAACGCGGCGACGGCGATGGTCAACGACTTCATGACTCTCCCCTGCTACGGAATTGCGGCCGCCACGGCGTGGCGCGGCTGCGACTGGTTCTTGGGCAACATGAACAGCGCTCCGGCGGAGATCGCCATCAGCGCGAGGCCGACGACGAGGCCGAGCGAGCTGTGCAGACGGACCTCCCGATCGTGCGCGGGAGCCCAGCCACCATTTTGGTCATCGAACCGCATGTAAAATTCCCCCTGTTTCGGATTTGAAGCATGGGTACATGGCCCAGCGGGTGAGCAGGCAAGGGGCCGGGCAGGGGTCTTCGGCGCTCTTCTCGGGCGGGGTAGTTGCCGCTGCGCGTTGCCGGGCGCGGTCGTCCACGCGGGACCGGGCGCGGAGGAGGGAGAGGTTCCGTCGCGCTGCCGCTCTAGACGAGTTTCGGGGACACCATACGTAACCTTCCGTAAGGTGTCCCCGAAACTCAGCGCATCACCGTCTCCGGATTGGCCTTCGCGGCAGCGGGCTTCTCCTGCTCCGCATCGGGCGCCGGCGCACAGGCCGGCGTCTTTCCCGACGCGAGCTTGCGGCCCTGGACCTTGCCGGCAGGGCAGGTCGCGACCGGGGCCACCGGCATGGCCGGAGCGGTGACGACCACCGGTGCGGCCGGAGCGGTGACGACCACCGGTGCGCCCTGGCCCGGCTGCGGCGCGCTGCGCAGGTCGCTCTCGGTCTTGGCCGTCCCCGTGCTGGTGGCGGTTGCAGTGGCGCTGGGCGCGGGCTTCTTGGCGGCCTCACCCAGAGCGGCCACCATCTTGTCGCTGCTCTCTTGCAAGTGGGCGCGGTCCTGGTCGGTCACCGCCGTCAGCGCGTCGCGATCGTGGCTCATCTCCGCCAGCCGCGACTTGAGCGCGCCGTTCTCCACCTCCATCCCGAGTGCGGCGGAGGCCTGGCTCATGCAGATCTTGGCGATCGATTCGTCGGATTCGGGCGGCGGAATCGGCTGGTTGCGCGACCACGCCAGGAGCGCCCGGTTCTCCCATCTGTAGTCCGACTGCGCGATGCACTCCTGGACCAGGCGCGCGAGCCGGTCCTGCGCCCATTCCGGCGCCGGTTTGGTGCAGAAGCCCAGCTCCTCGCTGCTGCCGCCCAGCGTCCGCTCCGTCTGCTTCACCCAGCAGCCTTGGCGCTGGACCATCTTCGTCGAGGTGCAAGCCATTGCGGCCGCCGCCCCGACGAGGAGGATCGCTCCGCGTCCCTTCATCCCGCCCATGGTTCCCCCCTTCGGTCCTCGATTGGACGATGTAGACCGATGTGTGCAAGATCAGGCGGGTTTTGACCGCAATGTCGGGCAGTGGACATCGGCGAAATACCTCTGGGGCGCGCCCCGTATCCCTCGCGTGCTCTGGCCCCGCCGGCCGACGGCCTCTCTCGCGCTGGCTCTGGGTCTGGGCCTCGCCGCGCGCGCGCAGGAGCCGCCGCCGCCCGACCAGCAACCGGAGCAGTCCCAGCCGTGGAGCCTGGACCTGACCGTCCACGACTTCGGTGTCGGCATCGGCAATTCCCGGAGCGTCAACGGCCTGCGCCTCAACTTCCGCGACGTCGCGCCGTACACGGTGCGCGGGGTCAACCTGACCCTCTGGACCCCCGCCGAGCCGGCCACGGGGAGGGTGGACGGCCTCGCGCTCGGCCTGCCGCTCACGGGCGCCGGCACCATCCACGGCGCCGGCCTGGGATTCGGACTGGGCGTCGCCCAGGACTTCGACGGAGTGGGCCTCGGCGTGCTTGGCATCGGGTCGGGCGGAGCGCTGCGCGGGATTTTCGCGGGCGGGCTGGGGGTCGGCACCGGAGGCGACATCGACGGAATCGCGCTGGGCGGGCTGGGCGTCGGCAGCGGGGGGACCATCCGCGGCTTGGCGGTCGGCGGGCTGGGTGTCGGCAGCGGCGGCGGCATCCACGGAGTCGCGATAGGCGGCCTGGGCGTGGGCACCGGCGGCGATCTGGATGGGCTGGCGGTGGGCGGGTTGGGCGTGGGCTCCGGCGGTACCATCCGCGGAGCAGCGCTGGCGGGGCTGGGCGTCGGGGCTCCGCGCGTGCGAGGAGCCATCGTGGCGCTGGCGGCGGGCAGCCAGGAAGTGACCGGCGTGGTGCTGGCGCCCGCCTACTTCGATCTCGATCCGCAGGGCAGCATCACCGGCGTGTCGGTGAGCGCCTTCAACCGCATCCGCGGCGAGCAGCATGGCCTCGCCATCGGCGTCTTCAACTACACGCCCAGCCTCCACGGCGTGCAGGTCGGCCTGATCAACTGGGCGGGCAACAACCCTTCCGGCCTCAAGCTCCTGCCCATCCTGAACGCCCACTTCGATTGAAGAAAATCAGGTCGAAGCCGGACGACTAGTGTGGGCCGCGGAGCTCTTCGATGAGGAAGGAGAGCCCCAGCGCGCGCATGGGGTGCTCGCGGAGCGCGTCGATGGCGGCACGCAACTGCCGGAGCGTATCGGCCCCCAGGGCGCGCTCCACTTCTTCCACATGCCGCTCGTGCGCGCGCTGCTCGCGCACGCGGCGCCGCCAGACCGGGTCCCACAGGTCGTCCAGGTGGTTCAGCCATTCCGTGCTGGCCACGCGCGCCCATTCACCGGCGTCGAACCAGATGCCGGCGCACACCGGGCAGCGGTCGAGATGGAAGGGCTGCGGCCCGTCCACCCGCGCGCGCACCAGGAGCCCGCGGCAGCCCGGGCAGAAGCCCGACAGCGCGTCGCTCGCGGCGACGGGCTGCTCCATCTCCGCTGGGGAAGGGGCGAGATGCCGCGCCACGGCCTCGTGCGGCATCCAGACGCCATGGCACCGGGTACAGCGGGAGGGCGGCACGACCTCGGGATTGGACGACGGCCTGTCTGCGAGTGGAGCCAGCGTGGCCGTCTTGCACTTGGGGCAGGATCGCATCCGGCCGAGCGTCGCCCGCGGCGGGGCTGGGATTCAAGGAGCCGGTGTGGTGCCCTGGATCACCTGCACCCCTGCCGCGCGCAACTCGGCGACGGCGCGGTCCACGTCGCCTTCGCGCAGCTCCACTCCGCGGCTCCCGTCGAGCCAGACGAAGGTGCGGAAGTCGAGCCCCCGCGCGTCGAGCGCGGTGAACTTCACGCAGTAGTCGGTGGCGAGGCCCAGCACGTGCACCTCGGTGACGCCGCGGCCCCGCAGCCAGTCGCCCAGGCCGGTGGACTTGCGGTGGCCGTTGTCGAAGAAGCCGCTGTAGCTGTCGATGGCCGGATCGGTGCCTTTGCGGAAGATGGCCTCGACGCGGTTCATCTCCAGCCCGGGAGCGAAGGCCGCCCCGCGCGAACCCTGCACGCAGTGGTCGGGCCAGAGGACCTGGGGCAGCCCTGCCAGATGCCACTGCTCTCCGGGGGCGCGGCCGGGGTACTGTGAGGCGAAGCTGCCGTGGCCTTTGGGGTGCCAGTCCTGCGTCGCGGCGACCAGGCGGAACTTCTCCTGCGCCCGATTGGCCACCGCGACCACCTCGTCGCCGCGCGGCACCGCCAGCGCGCCGCCGGGCAGGAAGTCGTTCTGGATGTCCACCAGGATCAGCGCCCGCATCCGGACCCTTTCACAGCCGCGCGACCAGCCGCCCCATCCGCGCGGCCGCCTCGGAGAGGTTCTCCAGCGAAGCGGCGAAGGAAAGCCGCAGGTGGCCCGAGCCGCCCTCGCCGAATCCGCGCCCGTCGAGGAGCGCGACGCCCTCTTCCTGGAGCAGGCGCTCCGCCAACTCGCCGGCCGGGATGGGCACGCCGCGGACGTCGGGAAAGGCATAGAAGGCGCCGTCGGGCAGGTGGCAGCGCACGCCGGGGATGGCCTGCAACAGTCCGACGATGGCGTCGCGCCGGCGCCGGAACTCGGCGGTCATGGCGGCGACCACTTCCTGGGGGCCGCGCAGCGCGGCGATGCCCGCCTCCTGGACGAACGAGGCCGTACAGGTGTTGGAGTTGATCATCAGCCGCACCGCGTGCTCGGACAGCGCCGCGGGAAACAGACCCCAGCCCAGCCGCCAGCCGGTCATCGCATACGACTTGGAGAACCCGTCGACGATGATGGTGCGCTCCTCCATGCCGGGGAGGGCGGCGATGGAGGGCGGCTGCGCGCCGTAGCTGATGCGGCGGTAGATCTCGTCGCTCATCACCCACAGGTCGTGGCGCTGGCAGAGGCGGGAGAGGGTCCGCAGATCCTCGTCGGAGACCGTCGCGCCGGTGGGGTTGGAGGGCGAGTTGAACACCAGCATCCGCGTCCGGGGGGTGATGGCGCGCTCGAGCGCTTCCAGATCCAGCGCGCGGCGCTCGGTCAGGCGCGGCGGCACTGGCACCGGCACGCCGCCGCAGAAGCGGACCATCGAGGCGTAGATGGGAAAGCCGGGATCGGGGATCAACACCTCGTCGCCCGGGGAGACGCAGGCGAGCAGCCCGTAGAAGAGGATGGGCTTGGCCCCGGGAGCGACCAGGATGCGGTCGATGCCCACCTGGATGGCGCGGCTCTCGCGCAGGTGATCGCAGATGGCCTCGCGCAGCGCGGGCGAGCCGGGGGCCGCGCCGTAGCGGGTCTTGCCGTCCCGGAGCGCGCGGATGCCCGCCTCGACGATGTGCGGCGGCGTGGGGAAGTCCGGCTCGCCCACCTCGAGATGGATGACCGAGCGGCCGCGCGCCTCCAGCGCCCGCGCCTTGACCAGCACGTCGAGGGCGCTCTCGGTGCCCAGCTCGAAGACGCGGCTCGCGATCTGCGGCATGTGCCCAGCATACCTCCGAGCGGCGACGGGAGGGTCTGCTCGGAGGACGGGCTACTTCGAGGGTGGATTCTGTTCCGCGGCCGGAACGATGATCGGCGGACCGCCCAGGTTGGGCGGCTGCGGCGGGGCCACCGGCAGCTTCCTCTTGTCGGCCGCCAGAGCGGCCGCGGCGACGTCGCCGGGCGCGCCGGGCATGCACTTGCTCTCGGCGTAGGTGGCCTCGCAATGCTCGCCGGCGCCGCAGAGGCCGCGGCAGGGAATCTCGTCGCAGAGTCCCGTCCGCGGGTTGCAGGTGGTGCCGTTGGTGCACATCGCCCAGCAACCGCCGGAAGCGCGGTTCGCCGCCGAGGCGGCCAGCGCCGCGCTGGTGGTGGCGGTCGCGCCGACCAGCATCTTCGGCGTGCACGAGACAACCAGCAGCGCCGCCGCCATCGACAGCGATGAGAACAGCCGCGTCACAGAGGCCAGTATACGCGCCGCGCGCGGCCGCGCACTTCGCAGGATTTGCGCCCACATCCGCGCCTCGGTGCGCCTCGCTGCCCGCGAGTACACTGGTCTTATCGGGAGGAGGTATGCGCGACGGGATCGTCCTGGTGGTCGACGACGAAGCTGCCGTGCGCGCTGCGCTCAAGCGCGTGCTCGAGCAGCACGGGTGGTCGGTCCTCTGCGTCGCCACCGCAGAGGAAGGGCTGCTGCTCCTGCGGCGCCTTCCGGTGCAGGTGATCCTCAGCGATCAGAACATGCCCGGGCTCTCCGGGATCGATCTCCTCAAGCTGGTGCAGGTCCGGCACCCGGCGGTGGTCCGGATCTTGATGACCGCCGACCGCGACCCGGAAGTGCCGGTGCGGTCCATCAACGAGAGCGAGGTCTACCGCTTCATCCGCAAGCCGTGGGACGACGCCGACCTGTGCACGGTGGTCTCCCTCGCCTTCGCGGTGGCGCGGCAGGAGCAGGAGAAGCGCGACCTGCTCGCGCTGCGCCGCAATCCCGGTTCGCCGCGGACCGATCCCGCGGGAGTGGAGTCCGAGCTGGTCCGGCTGGCCGAGGACGAGATCGAGGGCACCTGATTTCCGCAGCTGGCTGCATCCGCACCGCCATCCGCTGCACCAACGCCCCGGCAGGGAAATCCCGGGAAGTCTGGGGCGTCGTGCGTAGAAGGGCGCGGCCCCGTGCCCGCCCGGAGGAGGCCGCGGATGGTGCTGCCGGACCTGGACTCGCTCCGCTGCTTCGACGCCGCCGCGCGCAGGCTCAGCTTCGCCGCGGCTGCCCGGGACGTGGCGCTGTCCCCGCCCGCCTTCACCGCGCGCATCCGTCAGCTGGAGGACGCGCTGGGCGCGAAGCTATTTCGGCGCCAGCACCGGCGCGTGGAGCTGACCCAGGCGGGGCAGCGGCTCTTGCCGCAGGCGCGGCGCACGCTGGACGACGCGGTCCGCTGCATGACGCTGGCGCGCGACGAGAGCAGCCCGGAGCCCTACGAGCTGACCATCGGCACGCTCTACGAGGTGGGGTTGCAGTGGCTGGTTCCCTCCCTCTCGCGGCTGCGGCTCTCGCGGCCCGAGCGGTCGCTGCACCTGGTCTTCGGCGACAGCCCGGACCTCTTGCGCGGCGTGCGCGAAGGGACGCTCGACGCCGCCGTCACCAGCGCGCGGATCAGCGACGCGGTCTTCCAGCACATTGCGCTCCACGAGGCGCGCTTCGCCCTGGTGGCAGCGCCCGCGCTCATCCGCCGCAACCCGCTGCTGGCGGCGCCCGACGCCAGGAACCACGTGCTGCTCGACGTCCGCGCCGAGCTGCCGCTCTTCCGCTACTTCAGCGACGCGCAGCCTCCCTCGGCGGTGTGGGCCTTCTCGCGCATCGAGCGGCTGGGAACGGTGGGCGCCATCGCCGTCCGCCTGCTCTGCGAGGCGGGAGTGGCGGTGATGCCCATCGCCTTCATCCGCCGTCATCTGGAGTCCGGGCGGCTGGTGCAGCTCTTCCCGGAGGTGGAGCTGCGCACCGACCAGTTCCGGCTGGTGTGGCCGCGGGAGCACCAGCGCGAGCGCGAGCTGCGCGAGCTGGCAGCCGACCTTTCCGCGGCCTTCGACGAGCTGCGCGAGCCGCAGTCGCAGCAGGCCGGCGCGCGGCGCACACCGTGAGCCGCGGGGCGGCTGCTCGCTCCGCCCCGCGGCCCGCGCGCGCGATCAGAATGCCTGCGTCACGCGCCCCCAGAAGAAGCGGCCGAGGAAGTCGTAGGCGGTGGGATCCGAGGTGGGCGTGAAGGCGTTGTAGACCCGCGGCGGCGAGGCGTTGAGCGCGTTGTTGAGGCCCAGCGCCAGCGTCGTCTTGCCCAGCCCGCTGTTCAGCGCGTACGAGGCGTAGAGGTCGGTCTGGAAGTACGGGTCCACCTTGCGCGACAGATCGGCGTGCCCGCCCTGCGAGCCGTTGCAGAGCCCCGAGCCATCCATCAAGCCCGAGTCCCCCGCGCACTCCCAGTAGCTGCCGATGAAGCGCTCGTTCAAGCCGACGTTCAGTCCCCCTCGTCCATAGGTGACGCCGCCGACCGCCTTGAAGGCCGGGAAGACGCCGCCGTTTCCCACCGCTCCGCCGAATCCGGCGGGAGCCAGATCGTAGACGCCGCGGCCGTGCAGCACCGATCCGTCCGCCTGCGTGACGTCGAACTTGTGCAGCCAGGTGCCGTCGAAGACGAAGCCGAAGCGGCCGTAGGAGGTAGGCAGGCCGTAGCGCAGCGCCAGATCGACCCCGTCGGTGAGGAACCCGCCCACGTTGGAGTTGAGGTTGAAGATCTGCGAGATGCGGTGGTTGGTGGGATCGCGCTGCACCAGGTCGCAGTAGCGCGGCGCCACCGAGCCCTGGTTGGGATAGCAGCTGGAGAGGATGACCGCCTCGCCGACGGTGGAGATGCTGTTGTTCACGTTGAAGTTGTAATAGTCGACGGTGATGGAGAAGCCGCGCAGCATGCTCGGCTCCAGCACCGCGCCCACGGTGAAGACCTTGGCGGTCTCCGGCGTCAGCGCGGGGTTGCCGCCGATCCGCGACTTGAGCTGCGTCTGATCGTCGAGGTTGTTGGCCGCCACCCCGCAGCTCTGGCCGAGCGCCGAGTTCGGGTCGATGAACTTCGCCGACCCCGGCGTGCCGCCCTTGCAGGGGTCGTTGACCGCGGCGAAGTTGTCGGTCTGCCCGCCGTACAGCTCGCCGACGGAGGGGGCGCGGAAGGCGGTGGAGTAGGTTCCGCGCATGGTGACGTCGCGGATGGGACGCCAGCGGCCGCCCAGCTTGTAGGTCCAGTCGGTGCCGAAGGTGGAGTAGTTGAAGATGCGCGCCGCCGCGGTGGCCTCGATGCTCTCGGCCAGAGGCAGGTTGCTGACGACGGGGATGGAGAGCTCCGCGTATCCCTCGTTGGCGTGGTAGCCGCCCTTGGTGATGAGGCCCTTGGTGCCCGACGTCAGCCCGGCCACCGTGATCGGATCCGGGACGGCGGAGCCGTAGAGCAGCCGGTATTCGTAGCCCAGGGCCAGGCCTACCGGGCGGTCGGCGAAGAGCTGGAACAGCTCGCCCGAGGTGTTCACCTGCACGGCGGTCATCTGGTTGATGCCGGTGTCGGCGCCGGTGAAGGTGAGCGGCGTGACCTGGTCGGGCGTGATGCTGCCGTTGGCCACCGCGCCGGTGGACTGTGTGTAGGTAGCGCCGTGGAAGAGATCGAGCGGCACGCAGTTGGCGATGGCGGTGGAGGCGACGCCCGGCTGCGACACGCAGAGGGGCACGCCGGTCGTTGGATCGCGCATGCTGGGCCCCAGGGCGTTGGTGAGCTGGGTGAGATAGATGTTGCCCTCCTTGGTTCCCGCCTCCTGCGTCCGGCCGAAGTTCATCGAGATGTCCCAGAACCAGCCGTGCAGCGGTCCGAACTCCTCCGGCATGGTGCCGTCGAGCCCGCCCACCACGCGGAAGGTGGTGATGTCCTGATTGGTGATGCGGTTGCCGAACTCGAGGAGCCGCCGCCGCACGTCGGTGATGTCGCGGCCGAAGGGATTGTAGAGGTTGTCCTTGGAGATGAGGATGCTCTCGCCGGACGATCCGGTGATGAGGGGCTCGGCGGCCAGCTTCTGCTCGGACTGCCGGTTGACGAACGACGCCTCGTAGTAGCCGCGCGCGCTGCCGCCCATGTTGACGTCGCCCATGCTGTAGAGCGAGATGCGCTGCGCCGGCGTGACGTTGTAGTTCTGCGGCTGGAAGTTGTACTGGTCTCCCGGCGAGTTGGGATCGGCGGGAATGCCATCGCCGTTGTACGGCCGCCAGCGCTGGCCGTTGCCGATGTCGGTGCACTCGGGGTTGGTGTCGCCGGGCACGCAAGGCATGAAGGCGGTGACGCCCTGGCTCGCCTTGCCGAAGCGGGTGACCAGCGTGGACCAGGCGGTATTGCCGTTGTCGATCAGGTCGCCGCGGCTGGTGCAGTTGCCGGTGCGCGGATCGGTGGCGAGGCAGGCGCGGTCGGCGGCGCTGAGCACGACGCGGCCCGCGGGGATGGTCCCCGAGCCCACCAGGAGCTCGCCCTTGCCCGCGGGCGCTTTCGGGTCGAAGAAGATCTGGTACTTCGAGAAGTCGCGGTCCGCGGCCCAGGACGTCTGCTGCTTGTAGTAGCCCGCGCTGAAGATCACGTTGCCGGTCTCGCCGCTCTGGCCCGTGGTGACGTTGAGATCGTAGGTCTGGCCGTCGCCGTGCTGGGAGACGCCGCCGTACGCCGAGGCCTCGGTGCCCTTGAGACCACGTCGGGTGACGACGTTCACCACGCCGGCGATGGCGTCGGACCCGTAGACGGCGGACGCCCCGTCCTTGAGCACCTCGATGCGCTCCACCGAGGCGGTGGGGATGGAGTTGAGGTCGACAGAGGCGTCCGCACCGGTGCCGCCCGGAACCATGCGCCGGCCGTTGAGCAGCACCAGCGTTCGCGCGGAGCCCAGGCCGCGGAGGCTGATGCGGGTGGCGCCGTCGCCGCCGTTGTTGACTTGCGTGTTGATGGCGTTGCCCTGCTCGGGGAGGCTCTGGAGGAACTCGCCGATGGAGACCTTGCCGCTGGCGGTGACCTGCTCCCGGCTGATCACCGTCACCGGCGCCGGAGTGGTGAGGTCCTTGCGGCGGATGCGCGATCCGGTGACCACGATCTCCTCGGTGGCTTCCTTCTTCGGGCCGGTGGCCGCGGCGGGCGCGGTGTCTCGTGAAACGGCCTGGTCGCTGGGCGTGGCAGCCGGTGCCGGCTGCTCGGTCGCGGTCTGGGCGGTGCCCGGGCCGGAGGCGAGCAGCGCGACGGCAACCAGTCCCGCAGCCGCAAAGTGCGATGTCATGGTGGGCTCCTTGTGTCGACGGCGGAGAAATGCAGGTCGATGCCCTGCACGCCGCGCAGCTTGGCCAAGGCCCACGTTTCGATCTTGCACCTGCCGAACCGGCGCTTTGCACGCCCCGAACTTGCGGATCAGGAGGCGCGGGCGGCGCGGTGCTCGCGCCGGTAACGCGCCGGCGTCATCCCGGTGGTGGCGCTGAAGACCCGGGTTAGGTGGCTCTGGTCGGCGAAGCCCACCTCGGCGGCGATGTCGGCGATGCTCCCGGGCGAGGAACGCAGCTTCACCGCCGCCTGCTCGACGCGCAGCTTGCGGACGTAGGCGCCCAGGCTGGTACCGACATGCGTCCGGAAGGCACGGGCCAGGTACACGGGGTGCAGCCCCGCCTCGCGCGCCACGTCCCCAAGGCCCAGCGGCTCGGTGAAGCGGGCGTGCACGATCTCCAGCACCCGCCGCAGCGATTGCGGCGGCGGCATGCGCGCGGCGGTCGCGAAGCGCGCGACGATGGCGAGGATCTCCCAGGCGGCGCCGGCCACCGCCAGCGGCGTGAGGTCGTCCGGTTGCGAGAGCTCGCGCTGGATGGACTGCGCGAGCCAGGCGGCGCGGGCATCCCAGCCGTGCGAGAGGGTATGCAAGGCGTTCACGCAGGAGGGCAGCGTGCTCTCGCCCTCCGGGAGCTCGGGCTCGATGGCGATGAGCGAAGTGGGCGCGTGACCGACGCGGTTGGAATGGCGCAGCCCGGCCGGCTTGGCGATCAGCGTGTTGGCGGGATTGACGAAGGTGCGTCCCGCGGTGGTGGTGGTCAGGGTTCCTTCGAGGACCAGGGCGATGGTGGGCCGCTCGTGGGCGTGGGGGGGCAGGCCGGCGCCGGCCAGGAGTTGCAGGGCATGGACGCGCACGCCCGCGGTGGTCAATTGCGACTCCGCGGCGCTGCCGAACGAGAGATCCCAGAGGAGGAGAGCGCGCCCCATGGAATAGTGAACGCGGGCTAGCCCCATTTGCTTCAAACCGCACGGCTCGCATTTTGGAACCGCGCCCGGTGGCGTTCACGAATGCATTCCCGGAACCGGACGCTCACATTCCATAGGCTTTGCGCTTCCGCCAGAGCGTGGAGGCGTCCAGCCCCAGGATCACGGCCGCCTGCTTGCGGGTCGGGGCCCGGGCCAGCACGCGGAGGATGTGCGCGCGCTCGATCTCCTCGACCGTGAAATCGCCGCCGAGTGCGGCATCCGGCACCGCGGCCAATTGCGGTGTGGAGAGCGCGGGCGGCTGGCCAGTGGCGATGGCCACCTCTCCGGCGCGCCGGAAGAGCGAGACGAGGTGCGTCCAGAGGCTTGAAGGCGGGGCCAGTGCGGCGTGAGCATTCGCATCCATCGGCATCCTCCACCTCCTTCGTATTCCCGGCGCCTCGGTGAGGTCTTGCACGCGGTGAACCGGCGGCCGCTGGGGCGGCAGACCGTCCCGTGGCGCCGGCGTCCTGCCCCGCCTTTCTTGTCTGCCGGCGAATATCGACCCCCCGCCTCCTGTTTCGCAGACGACACCTCAAACCCAGGAGCAGCTCGTGCATCTTCGCTCGCACTTCCAGAACCCTGCCCTGCGCGTCTTGGTCGCGCTCGCGGCGTCTTTCGCCGTCCAATGTGGTGGTTCCAGCGCCCACACTTCCCCCGACACGAGCACACCGACTCCGGTGGACCCGGTCTCCGGCACGCCGGACGGTCCGGACGCCGGCGGCACCCCTGTCGATCCTCCTCCTCCTCCCGCCTCCAACACGCCCTCGCTCGCCGGCCTGACCTCTGGCGCGGTGGTGGCGGGCCCCGTGGCGCTGACCGCCCAGGTTCCGGCAGGGACGACCCAGACGGAGTTCCAGCTCGACGGCGCCTCCATCGCCACCGTCACCGCGGCTCCCTTCGTCGCCACCTGGAACACCTTCTCCGCGGCGAACGGCGCTCACGCGCTCACCATCCGCGCCACCGACGGCGCGGGCGCCGTCACCGCCTCGAGCCCGTTGCAGGTCACGGTGAGCAATCACATCAAGAACGTCTTCGTGATCGTCTTCGAGAACCACGACTGGGCCTCGGTCAAGGGCAGCGCCTCCGCGCCGTACATCAACGGGACGCTGCTGGCGCAGGGCGCGCACGCGGAGAAGTACATGAACGTGCCGAACCTGCACCCCAGCCTGCCGAACTACATCTGGATGGAGGCGGGCAGCAACCTGGGCGTGACCGACGACGCCACGCCTTCGGTGCACCGGCTCAACAGCACCCAGCACCTGACCACCCTGTTGCAGAACGCGGGCGTGACCTGGAAGGCGTACCAGGAGGACATCTCCGGCGCCGACTGCCCGCTCGACTACGTGAACCAATACGCGCCCAAGCACAACCCGATGGTCTACTTCACCGACGTGACCAACGGCGGCAGCTCGAGCTCGGCCAATTGCATCTCGCACGTGCGCCCGTACTCGGAGCTGACCAACGATCTGGAGGCCAACACGGTGGCGCAGTACAACTTCATCACGCCGAACCTGTGCAACGACATGCACGACTGCTCGGTGGGCACGAGCGACGCGTGGCTTGCGCGCGAGGTCCCCAAGATCCTCGGCTCCAAGGCGTACAAGGAGGGCGGCGCGCTCTTCGTCACCTTCGACGAGAGCGCCGGCTCCAACGTGCCCATCGGCTTCATCGCTCTCTCGCCGCTGGCGAAGCCCGGGTACACGAACAACGTCACCTACACGCACAGCTCGATGCTGCGCAGCGTGCAGGAGATCTTCGGGGTGACGCCGTTCCTCGGCGACGCCGCCAACGCCACCGACCTCGCGGACCTCTTCAAGAGTTTTCCTTGATGGGCCGGGTACCAGGGGGCGACTCGCGTCTCCCCCTGGACCCGCACGCGTAGCGTTCTCAGGCCCTGGCGATGCCGAAGAGGCGTTCCAGGGTCTCGTGCTGGGCGGCGAGATCCATCTCCCAGCGCGGCTGGGAGGAGAGGCGTGAGAGCTCGAAGTCGATCCAGTAGAGCCGGCCGGTGATCGCGCCGCGGATGAAGTTCCCCAGCTTGATGTCCAGGGGCGCCACTCCGCGGGCGTTGATCTCCCGCGCCATCGAGGCGATCTCGGAGCGGAAATCGCCGTCGCCGACGGCGTCCAGCAGGGCCACCTCGCGCCGATCGAGATCGCGCCCCGACATGCCGTTCAGCTGCGCCATCTTGAGATCCGTGTCGTGGACGGCGGCGCCGCTGCGCGCGGCGATGGAGCGCAGGTTCTCGCCCTGCAGGTAGTCCACGTAGATGGCGCGGTCGGCCAGGTCGATGCGGCGCAGCTTGGGCACGAAGGGCAGATCGCGGAGCCGGAGCAGCGCTGCGGCTTCGCTGTAGAGGAACAATCCCAGCGAGTTCCAGAGCGCGAGGTGCAGCCGTTGGCGCAAGGGGACGGGCTGATCGCCCCAGCGTCGCGCACCCAGGCGGAGCCCCCGGTAGCGCTTGCGAATGCAGACGCGACCATCCACCAGCGCCACGTCCAATAGATTTTGCTGGCGCGGGGCCCGCCGCGCGCGGCGATCGAAGAAGGGCGCATCGATCGGGCTCTGGGCGAAGGCGAAGCCGTCGTGATCGATCTCCGCCAGGGTCCGATCGTCGAACGATCCCGCCGCCACCGAGGGGATGATCCTGGCGGGAAGGGCGTCCTCGACCGGGCGCGAGGCTGGCAGCTCGCCATATCCCTCGTCCAAGGTGGAAAGAACCTCGGCGCGCGCGCGCAAGGCATTGACGAGACCATCGCCGACAACGCGCCGCGTCAGCTGGTCGAGAGCGCTGACGCGCCGCGGCAGGATAGCAAGCGCTTCCGCGGCAGGATCTGGTTCTGCAACGAGGGCGAGGGAACCGTGTTTCGGAGCCATGGCCGAAGTGATTTAGGTCTGACTCGCTCGAACGGCAAACGTCCGGTCGGCAACAGCCTGAAGCGCTCCGCGAGCAGCCAGGTGAGCAAAATACCGTGGCGACCCGTCCGTACGGCGGGCTAACACAAACACACGTACGGAGGATTGAAGATGAAACTCGTTCTCGCAGTCACGCTCGCTCTCGCAACCGCCTGCGCCAGCACAACCGCAAGCTCGACCGCGGCCGCTCCCGCGCAGAAACTCGACGCACAGGCCTGCTCTCCCCTCGTTCCCGCGGTCGCCATCCAGGGCGCGGACGTCTACGCCACCCCGGACACCTCCCTGGCGCCCATCGCGACGCTCAGCCCGCGCTCGCAGGTGTGCGCGGCGTCCACCAGCCAGGGCTTCGGCCTGAGCCGCGTGAAGCTCGCCGACGGCAGGATGGGCTTCACCGACGAGACCAACCTCTCGTTCTGAGGTCACCGCGCCGTTGCCAGCCACTCCGATCGGGTGAGCAGGAACTTCCGGTCGGAGCTGCCGTACGGCCCGGTGGTCAGGCCCGCGTCCCGCATTCCCGCCTTGCGCAGCACGGCCATCGACGCCTCGTTGGCCGGGTCGGTGAAGGCTTGCACCTCGGGCAGACCCAGAGGGCCCAGCGCGTGGTCGAGCAGCGCTCGCGCCGCCTCGCTGGCGATGCCGCGTCCCCACGCGGCCCGCTCGAGCAGGAAGCCCAGCTCGACCGGGGCGCCCTCCTGCCGCACCACCAGCATGCCGCCGCCGAGGGGCGAGCGGTCCTGCCGATCGCGGATCACCCAGTATCCGAATCCCAGCCGTTCGCCCTGCGCCAGCTGCCCGTCGAGCGTCTTGCGCGACTGCTCTTCGCCCCGCACGCCGGTGCCGATGTAGCGCATCACCTCGGGGTCGGCGTAGAGGACGAAGAGCCACGGGTAGTCGTCGCGCGTGAGCGGCTCGAGCAAGAGCGAGGGGGTCTCCAGGCGTTGCATGCACGCTTCCTATCGCGGCGGGGCCCCGGGGGGAACCGCCGGGATTTCGACGGTCCCGCTTCCCCGTGGTAGCGATCGCAGGGGGGATGGCTTCGCTGCGCATCAAGGAGCACCGCGAGACGGCGATCCGCGCCGGCTTGCGGTACGTGACCGACGGCGTTGCCGGCATCCGCCGGCGGCGCGCTGGCCGGGGTTGGGCTTTCTACGACCCGAGTGGCCGCCGCATCGACCAGGAGGCGGAGCGCCAGCGGATCGCGTCCCTGGTGATTCCTCCCGCCTGGACGCAGGTGTGGATCTGTCCCGATCCGCGCGGCCACATCCAGGCCACCGCCCGCGACGCGCGCGGCCGCAAGCAGTACCGCTATCACACGCGGTACCGGGAGGCGCGCGACAAGTCCAAGTTCCGCCGCATGCTGGAGTTCAGCGAGATCCTTCCCGACATCCGCGAGCGGGTGGAGCGAGATTTGAAGGCGCGCGACCTGACCCGCCGGCAGATTCTCGCCACGGTCGTTCGCCTGCTCGACAAGACGCTGATCCGCGTGGGCAACGACGAGTACGCGCGCGAGAACAATTCGTTTGGTTTGACCACGCTGCGCGGGCGGCACGTGGAGATCGACGGCGCCAGGCTGAGCTTCTCGTTCCGGGGCAAGAGCGGGATCAACCACGAGGTCGCCATCACCGACCGGCGGCTCGCGCGCATCGTGCAGCAGTGCCAGGACCTGCCGGGGCAGGAGCTGTTCCAGTACCTGGACGCATCGGAACGGCGGCAGAGCATCTCGTCGGACGACGTCAACGCCTACCTGCGCGAAACCACCGGGCGCGACATCACGGCGAAGGACTTCCGCACCTGGGCCGGAACCATGCTGGCGGCCGCGGAGCTTGCCGACCTGGGCGCGCCACGCAACCTGACCCAGGCCAGCCGCAACGTGAACAAGGCGCTGGACGCGGTGGCGGAACGGCTTGGCAACACGCGCGCGGTGTGCAGGAAGTACTACGTGCACCCGGGGCTGGTGCACGCCTACCTGGCAGGGCGCACCGTCGCGCTGCCGTCGCGGGCCGGGCCGCGCCTCTTCCGCGGCCGCAAGCGGCCCGCGGCGCTGCGGCGCGATGAGGCGGCGGTGCTGCAGTTCCTGCAGGAGGAAGCGCTGAGCTGAGGGAAAGGAGGCCCGCGTGGAACACGCCTTCACGTTCTTCGCCGACACCTATGACACCGAGCGGCTGAAGACGCTGTCGGTCTGGTCGCAGTTCGAGGAAAAGGACCTGGGCTTCCGGCCCGAGCCGCGCGCCCGCACGCCTCTGGAGCAGATGGTGCACCAGTGCGCGTCCGAGGACGTGTGGATGAAGACCATGCTCCAGATCGACGCGGGAATGAGCGTCTTTCCCGCCAGGGAAACCAAGCTCGACTTCCTCGATCACTACGCGGCGGCCTCGACGAAAAGGCTCTCGCTCCTGAAAGAGAAGCCGGCGGCGTGGTTCGAGGAGGAGGCGAAGTTCTTCGACGTGCGGCGGACGCGCGCCTGGATCATGCTCCGGCGCATCGCCCACTCGGCGCACCACCGCGGGCAGCTCACCGTCTACCTGCGATTGCTCGGTCGCGACCTCTACTCGACCTACGGCCCCACCGCCGACACAGGCGGGCTCTTCCAGAACCAGGCGCCGGTCATCTACCGGTACGATACGCTGGAGGAACTCCTCTCGGCGGAGCACGAGGGCGGCCGCAACCGTCCGCTGCCGGGATCGGGGACGAAGCCCCCGACGGAACGGCCCTAGTCCCGCGAACTGCCGCTAGTCTAGTCCTCTCCTCCGCCCATGAACTCGCAGTCCGGCTTGCGGCGCGGATCGGGCGGGAGGTTGAGCACCGGGGCGGGAAACAGATCCACGATGAAGTCGACGATGTCCTTGATTGAGACGACGCCCACCGGCCTGCCCTCCTCGTCGGTGAGGGGCACGTGCCGGTACCCGCCGATGTGCATCAGCTTGAGCGCCCAGGCGATGCGGTCGTCGGGGCGCAGCGTCTCCGGATCCGGCGTCATGTAGTCGGCCACGCGCTCCGCTTCCCACTTGGGCGAGCCGAGGGCGACGCGGGTCATCAGGTCGCGCTCGGTGAAGATGCCGGCCAGCTTGCCCTGGGGTCCGGTCACCAGCACGCAGCCGATGTGCTGCGCCCGCATCGTCTCCACCACCGCAAGCAGCGTCGCGTCCTGCGGCACGGTGATGGGCGCCGGCAGCCCCAGGCCCCGGATGCTCTCGCCCACGATGGCGCGTTCGATCAACGGCCGCTCAGGCCGCCCATCCACTTCGGAGGCTTCCACGCGACCTCCTAAGGGGTGCAGTGTACGCCCCTCGCGGGCCGGCCCCGATATCCGACTTGCGTCGTGGGCCGCGGGATGCCGGTCATCCGATCCGATAGCGCCGCACTGCGTCGTCGTTCCAGGCGAGCCCGGCGCCGGGACGATGGGAGGGCATCGCGTTTCCCCCCTCGATGCGCAGCGGTTCGGCCAGCACCGCGTCCGCCCAGTCCACGTACTCGAGGAAGTGGCAGGTGGGCGTGGCCGCAAGCAGGTGCGCGCTGACCTCGGGAAAGAGGTGCGACGACATGGGCAGGTCATGGGTCAATGCGAGCGCTGCGGCGCGCTGCCAGCCGGTGACGCCGCCGATCCGCTCCAGGTCGGGCATCACGTAGTCGCAGGCGCCGGCCCGGATGGCCTCCTGCATCGCGTAGGGCAGCGAGAAATTCTCCCCCATCTGGATGGGCGTCCGCAGCTCGCCGGCGATCCGGTGACAGCCGCGGTAGTCGTCGTGGCGGATGGGCTCCTCGATCCAATAGACCCCTTCGTCGTCCAAGGCGCGGCCGCGACGCAGCGCCTCGGCCACCGTCAGCGCCTGGTTGAAATCCACCATCAAGGCAACGCTGTCGGGCAGTCGCTTGCGCACCGCCCGCACGGCGGCGAGATCGGCCTCCAGCGTGGGATGCCCGAGTCGAAGCTTCACCGCCTGGAAGCCTCCCTGCAGCAGCAGTGCCGCCTCGTCGGCGGCCGCCTCGGGAGCCATCAGGCCCAGCCCGTTGCTGTTGTAGGCGGGGATGGGGCGGGGCGCGCCTCCCAGGAGCACCGCCAGCGGCTGGCCGGCCGCCACCGCCAGCGCGTCCCAGCAGGCCACGTCGAGCGCCGACATCGCCATCCGGACGATGCCTTGGACGCCGATCAGCCGGAAGCGGCGGGCGAGCTTCGCCCAGAGCACCGAGGGAGCCAGTGGGTCGCCCCGCACCACCTGCTGGACTTCGCCGAGCAGGGCGGCGATGGCGGCGGCCGCCGCGGTGACGTAGCAGAACAGATACGACCGGCCGGTGACGCCCTGGTCGGTCTCCACGTCGATCAACAACAAAGGCGCGGCGCGCACGGTGGCGGCGCTGGTGCCCAGCGGCAGCTTCATCGGCACCTCCACCGCCACGCTGCGGATGGAGCGGAGGGTCAGGGTCACGGCCTGCGTCACGGCGCGAGGATAGACGGCTCCGTCCATACGGGAAAGGTCCAATAGACGGCCGTTGCCGATGGCGCTGGAAATGCGCCGCGAAAGGGAGGGCGCGCAATGATCTCCTGCATCATCTCCGCATTGCTGGCGCAGGCTCCGGTGGCCGCGGCGCCTGGGGCGCCGGCTGCCGCCGAGGGGAGCACCACCACCGGCAACGTGGCGGCGGGCGCCATCGTGCTGACCGGAAACTCGCAGACCACCACGTTCAGCGTCGGCGCGGCGTTCTCGCGCAAGACTCCCGACTGGATCTACGGCTTCAAGGCGAGCGCGGCGTACGGCCGGTCCACCGACCCCGCCACGGGCGTGCGCAGCACCACCGCCCTCAACGGCTCGGCCGCGCTGCGCGGCGAGCGGCGGTTCACCCCGGTGACCTCGCTCTACCTGCAAGGCATCGCCGACACCGACCACCTCAAGTCGGTGGAATGGCGGCCCGCCGCCGAGGGCGGAGTCTCCTTCTATCTCGTCGATCAGAAGGAAGGGGACTTCCAGTCCGCCGCCTTTCGACTCGACCTCGGGTTCCGCGGCGGGCGCGAGTACCGCTTCCAGTACTATCCGACCGTGGTGAACCTGCCGGACGAGACCATCGCCGCGCCGGCGGCAGGATTCGCCGGGCGCTACGCGCTCACCCGCGACACCATCTTCACCGACGAGCTGAGCGCGCTGGTGAACGTCCCCAACGGGCCGCGCCTGCTCCTCACCAACGTGGCCAAGCTCACCACGCGGCTGGTGCGCACGCTGAGCTTCAGCGTCTCGTTCGGCATCGCGGAGGACAGCTCGCCACCGCCGGGGAAGCTCGATCTGGACACCAACCTCACCGTCTCCTTCGAGCTTGCGATCTGATCGATCTGCTCAGGAGACCGCGCGAGCTCCGGCGACGGGCGGCAAGGGCACCGGCTGGTTCAACGCCGCCCGCTCCGCCAGCACCGCCCCGAGCTCGCTGCAGATCGCCTCGAAGGCGGGGCCCCGGGCGAGATCCACGCCCAGCGCGCGCAGGCCTTCGAGGTTGGCCGGATCGGTGGCGTCGAGCGAGGCGTCCACGCCGCGCAGGTCGGTCTGGAAGCGGAAGTGGTTGTGCAGCCCGCGGGTGTTGAGCAGCTCGTCGAGCTCGACGTCGACGGTATCGCTGACGCCGTCGAAGATGAGGTCGAGCAGCCGAGGCGCCCAGCCGGCCAGGCCCCAATCCCTGGCGTCCTCGAAGGCGATCTTGCGCTGCTCGTTGCCGGTGCCCAGCGACACCACCACGATCTCCGCGCCGGGATGCCGGTCGTGCGCCTCCGTCCAGGCGCACAAGGCGGGGTTGTTGGCGTAGACGCCCCCGTCGATCAAGGCGTAGGTGGCGCCGTCTCCGGCGCGGATCCGGTGGGGCGGAAAGTAGGTGGGCGCCGCCGAGGTGGACCGCGCCACCTGCCAGACATCGTAGTCGTGGCTCGGCGCATCCTTTGCCTGCCAGCTGCGGAAGAAGAACGGGCAGCGCTCCTCGATTGCATAGGACGTCACCAGGACGTTGGTGCGCGCCTCCTTCAGACGCATGCCGCCGAAGTAGCGCTGCAGCACGGCGTCCACGCCGTCGGCGGGATACTTGGGCCCGTTCAGGTTTTCCAGGGCGACAAGGCGGTGGAGCAGGCTGCGGGAGAAGATGTGCGCGCCCTCGTCGCGATAGAGGTCCATCAGGCCGCGGGCGGTGAAGGGCGCTCCCGTGCCGGGGCGCGGAACCCCCAGGCCCAGGGCGAGGATCCCGCCGGTGGACGTGCCTGCGACGTAGTCGAACAGGTCGCAGACCGCGTGACCCGTCCGTTGCTCCAGCGCGTCGAGGAACGCCGCCGGGATCATCCCGCGGATTCCTCCGCCGTCGATCGCGAGGATGGTGATGGTGGCCATCGCGTTCCCCCCGGTCCGCGTGGTGCCAGGGCAGTGAACCGCTTCGCGCAGCCGCCGTCAATGCGTGGCTCGCGGCACCGGCTGGGAAAAGTGGCTACGGCTTGAATATTTCCGTGCTGGCGATCGGCGGCGGCGACGAGCCCGCCGTATTGTCGAAGCCACCCACCACCAGCACGCGGCCGTCGTCGAGCAGCGTCGCGGTATGCCCGAGCCGGCGCGAGGACATGCCACCCTGGTACGTCCAGCCCTTGCTGGGCTCGTCGAAGGTGGAGGAGTCCACTCCCCCAACCTGTGGCAGACCCCCGGCGACGAGCACGCTTCCGTTGCCGAGCAGGGTCGCCGTGTGATCGGCGTGCTCGCTGCCGATGCCCTGCGCCGCCGTCCAGGTCCCTGGCGTGCCGAAGGCGCCGGGCGCATACAGGTCGGAGACGTCCCGGGTCTGGTTGGTCGCGTCCACGCCCCCTGCAGCGATCGCCTTGGCCGGGACAGGCATCAAGGTGAGCGTCAGCGCGGACCGGGGGCTCTGCAGGCTGCCGGCCGTGGTCCACTTGTTCTGGACGGAATCATACTGCTCGGCGGTGTCGGTGGGGGTACCGGGCCCGACGAGACCGCCGGCGACGAGCACGATGATGCCGTCCGCCAGCGTCGTCGACGCGTGGCGGGTCCGGGCATTCGCCATCGGCGCGGCCGCGTACCAGGATGGAGGCGGCCCCGGAACGAAGATCTCGGTCTCCCCGAGGATGACGGTGCCGCGCAGGCCTCCGGTGACCACCACGCTTCCGTTCCCCAGCCGCGAGGCGGTGTGAAACGCGCGGCCGTTGGTCATGCTCGGAGCCGCCGCCCAGGTGTTGGTCGCGGGATCGAAGAGCTCGGCGCTGTCCAGGTACGCGCTGCCAGGCAACCCGGGCAGGTTGAGCCCGCCGGCGACCAGCACCTTGCCGGTGAGCAGCAACGTGGCGGTGTGATGGGCGCGGGGTTTGCTCATGGGCGGCGCCGCGGTCCAGGCATTCGTCGCCGGATCGTAGATCTCCACGCTGGAGAGGTATTGCGAGGCGCCCACTCCCCCGGTCACCAGCACGCGCCCGCCCTGCAGCTTGGTAGCGGTGTGCCACATGCGCGCTTCGTTGAGGTTGGCGGCGGGCGACCAGCGCACCACGGGCTTGGGACAGCCGGATGACGCGAAGGCCAGCAGGCAAAGGAGTGCTCGAACGAGCGCGATGCGCATTGGATTCCCCCCCGGGAAACGCGGCAGACGTGCGCTTCGAATCGCGTCGATGATGTCAAAGGGCGGCAAAGACGGCAAGCCGCCCCGGATTTCGCGGCCGCGGCCAGCGAGCCCGCGGCGGGCGCCAGGGTAATCTCATGTCGTGATCCGGAACCGCGAAGGGATGTCCCTGGACGAGCGCATCGACGCGCTGGATTGGCCGCGCATCGCGCGGGACCTGGACGAGCAAGGCGGCGCGGTGGCTTCCGGGCTGCTCACGCCGGCGGAGTGCGCGGGCCTCGCCAGGCTCTACCCGGAGGACGGCCTCTTCCGCAGCCGCGTGGTGATGGCGCGCCACGGATTCGGCCGCGGAGAATACAAGTACTTCTCGAACCCGCTGCCGGCGCCGGTCGCGGCGCTGCGCAAGGGTCTCTATCCACATCTTGCCCCGGTGGCGAACCGCTGGAGCGCGGCGCTCGGCCTCGGGCTGCGCTACCCCGACGCGCTGCAGGCTTTTCTCGATCGCTGCCACGCGGCGGGCCAGCGCAATCCCACCCCGCTTTTGCTCCAGTACGGCGCCGGCGATTACAACTGCCTGCACCAGGATCTCTACGGCGAGCACGTCTTTCCGCTGCAAGTCACCTTCCTGCTCTCGGAGCCGGGGAAGGACTTCAGCGGCGGCGAGTTCGTCATCACCGAGCAGCGGCCGCGGATGCAGTCCCGGCCGATGGTCCTCGGGCTGCGGCAGGGCGATGCGGCGATCTTCGCCGTCCACCAGCGGCCCGTCAGCGGCTCGCGCGGCGTCTATCGCGTCAATCTCCGCCACGGCGTCAGCCGGGTGCGAAGCGGCCATCGCCACACGCTGGGGATCATCTTCCACGACGCCGCCTGAGCGTCCCTGCTAGGCTCTGCCCGTGCGCCTCGTCCCGCTGATGGTGCGGTTGGCGATCCTCTGCGCCGCTGCGGGCGCGTTCGCGGCGGCGGGGCTCTGCGACGAGGCGTGGTTCAGCCGGCACGTCCGCATGCCCGCACTCTACCTGCCGCCGGCCTGGTGGCTGCTGCCTGTCCTGCGCGGCGGCCTGGTCGCGCTGGGTATCGCCGCGATTGCTGCGTCGCGTCCCTTGGCGCGGCTCGCGGCGCGGCCCCTGGATGCCGCGCGGGTGGCGCTGGCTCTCGCCCTCGCCGTTGCTGCCGCCGAGTTCGTCCTGCGCCGGGGCGAGCGCGGAACCACGCTGTGGCGGGCGCGCAAGCTGGAGCTGCGCATGGGCCGGCCCGACGCGCGCTTCGGCTGGGCGCTACAGCATTCGCGCACGCTGCGGATCGCCGAACCCGGCGCCGCGCCGGTGGCATATGCCTTCGACGCCTGGGGCGACCGCGCGCGGGACGCGGCCGGCGCGCCCGATCCGTCGCGTCCCAGCCTGGTGGTGGCCGGCGAGTCGATGGGCGTGGGCCACGGGTTGCCTTTCGAGGACACCTTCGCAGCGCGCCTGGCGTCGCGCCTCGACCTCCAGCTGGTCAACGTCTCCGCCGGCGGTTACGGCACCGACCAGTCGCTCTTGCGGCTCGAGGACGCGCTCGGGCGGCTGCAGCGACCCGCCGCGTGCGCGATGGTCTTCCTGCCCATCCAGCTCCAGCGCAACGTCCAGGATTACCGGCCGCGGCTGGCGCTCCACGAGGGGAGCTTGAGGTTGGCAGCGCCTGCGTCCGGTTTCTTCCAAGAGCTGCGGCTGCGCGACCTGTGGGTCAACGAGCTGCCGGTGCTGGGGGAGGAGCGGCTGCGCGACTCGATCGCACTCACCGCCGCGGTGCTCCGCGAGGGCGCCGGCCTCTGCCGGTCGCGAGGCGCGGCCTTTGCGGTCCTGGTGGTTAGCGTGGGGCCCACGCGCGCTTTCGAGGCGCACCCGGAGGCCGGTGTGCTGCGGGATCTGATGGTCGTGCAGCAGCTGCCCTTTGCGCTTGTCGACGTCCAGGAGGACGAGCTGATTCCGGGCGACGGCCATCCCGGGGCGCGAGCGTCGGAGCGGATCGCCGCAGCGCTCGCGGAGGTGCTGGACGCGAGTCAGCGCGCGGGGGCGCCGCGCAACGATTCGGCTGCGGCGCGCGGTTCTCCGCCAGCCGACTCAGGCGCAAGCGCGGCGGCGAGCTCAGGCGTGACCGACCGCGCGGCGAAGGCCAGGTAGCTGCCCTCCACCGCCACCGGCCCCAAAGCGCGCAGCTCCGCGAGCGGCGGGCAGCGAGGGCCCAGCCGCAGCACGGCGAAGTCGTAGACCGAGCGGTCGAAGACCAGCGGCAGGCGCCCGCCGCGGTAGCGGACCACCATGTGCGGGAAGTGCGCGAACGAGTAGGAGAGGTCGCCGCCGCGCGCCGCCTGGACGTACGCGCCCATGTGCTTGAGCGAGGGCGACGCAAACCGCCAGGGCTGCTCTTCGCCGCAGGCCGACCAGAAGATCCGCGCCCCGCGGGGCAGCGCCTGCGCCAGCTCGCGAATGCCCTTTGCCTGCCGGCTGAAGGCGAGCGACTCCCAGAGCGCGCTGCCGCTGGAGAAGACGGCGACCGCGGCCAGGGCCGCGGCGAGGCGGGTGCGGGCGCTCACCCGCGCAGGCCAGGGGAGCGCGCAGGCCAGGAGCACGAACGCGAGGGGCGGGATGCGTTCCCACAGCCCCCACGTGTTCATGAACACTTGCGGGCAGGCCAAGGAAGCCACCGCCGCGGCGAGCGCAACGAAGCCCAGGGCGCGCCGGGCCGCGGAGTCCTGCACCGGCCCTCGGCGCGA
>Ga0136846_1240001_pt1 | contig 54984 bp, 42 predicted proteins | sample HopSoiMetagenom2_FD_96841 | JGI IMG/M metagenome (GOLD analysis project Ga0136846, IMG submission 96841) | Grasslands soil microbial communities from Hopland, California, USA - 2 Assembly 2016 (version 4) | ecosystem: Environmental > Terrestrial > Soil > Grasslands | place: USA: Hopland...
GCAGGTTGCGGACGATCCGGGCGGCGCGTTCGGATTCGCGGAGGATGGTGTCGAGCCCGTGGCGCAGCGAGGCATCGAGCGTGGGTGTCTGCGTCAGCCGTTCCGACCAGGTGAGAATTGTCGCGAGGGGATTGTTGAGTTCGTGCGCCACGCCCGAAATCGTCTGACCGAGGGCCGCCATTTTTTCCGCTTGCAGCAGCTGGTGATAGATGTCGCGCGTCTCGTCGTCGAGCTTCTTGCGCTCGCTGACGTCCCGCATGAGCGCCTCGACGCGCAGATTTCCACCACGCGCGCGTTCGGCGCGGGCGGTGAGTTCAATCCAGACCGGGCGGCCGTCCGCGCGGCGCAGACGGAGCAGGTAGTCGCTGACGACGCCGTCGGCCTCCATCCGGTCGACGAAGGCGACACGCGCCTGGGGATCGACGAAGCGCTCCTCGTCGAAGGGGCGGACATCCGCGTCCGGCGTTTCGCTCGCAAAGCCGAAAATCAGTTTGAGGTGAGCGTTGGCGGCGATGGTCGCGGTCCGGTTCGTGCCAATCGTCCCGATGTACACGCCGGCGAGGACCGCGTCAAAGAACCGTCCGAGCGCTGCCGCGCGACGTTCCACGCGTGGGATTATACCGAGGGAGGACGGACGGCTTGGAGCCGGAGGCCTACGGGTTTTCCGGCTGCGGCGCGCCAAGCGCGAAGGTCATGGTTCCTTCGAACACAATCTTGCCGCCGACCCGTACCACGCCTTTGAGCACGCCCATGCGGCTCCTGATCCGCACGACGTTCGCCTCGACTTCGAGGACATCGCCGGGATGAACGGGATGCCGGAACCGAACGCGCTTGATGCCCGCGAAGAAGGGGAGACGCTGGCGATTTTCCGGTTTTGCCAGAATCAGAATGGCGCCGACCTGCGCCACGGCTTCCGTGAGAATCGTCGGCGGAAGTACCGGGTCGCCGTTTGCCGCAGGCGAGAGGTAGCGCTCGTTGCGCGACACGTTCTTGATGCCGACGATCCGCTTGTCGACTTCGAACTCCGTGACGCGATCCACCAGCAGGAACGGGTAGCGGTGCGGCAGGATCCGTTCGATCGCGGCGTGGTCGAGGGGCAGCGTCAGGTCCATGTGAACAAGCGATTATACTTGCAGATGTCCTGCGGCCAAATGTGAGCCAGCCCTCTACAACGCCAGAACCGGACGTTCGCGCGAGCGCTATCGAGGCGCTGACGGCGCTGTTTGCGCTGGGACGGGAAGTCACGTCCGTCCTCGATCTCGAGGAACTGCTGCAGAAGATCCCCGAGCTCATCTCGCGCCTGACGCATTTTCAGGCGTTCGCGGTGTACTTGCTCGACCCGAAGCGCAACGAGCTCACGGTCGCGTACTCGGTCGGGTATCCTCCGGAGGTTGCGCGCACCCTGCGCGTAAAAGTGGGGCAGGGCCTGGTTGGTGCTGCCGTCGAAGCGGGCCACCCGCTGCTCGTCAACGACGTGCACGACGATCCCCGGTATGTGGAAGCGGTCCCGGGCTCGAACGCCGAGCTCGTGGTGCCGCTGCGGCGCAAGGGCCGCGTGATCGGCGCGCTCAATCTGCTGAGCGAAACGAAGGGTCAGTTCACGCTGGTGGACGAAGCCGTGCTCCGGCAGTTCGGCGCGCACGTGGCGGTGGCGATCGAGAACGCCAGGCTGTTCGAGCACGAACGCGAATACACCGGCACCCTCGAAACACTCGCCGAAGTATCGCGCGAGTTCGGCTCGATCCTGAACCTCGACGAGCTGCTGAGGCGCCTGGCGAGCGTGACTCGCCGCCTCGTCGAGTACCGGACGTTCGGCATCCTGCTGGTGAACGACGACACGCAGGAGCTCGAGATGAAGACGGCGGTGCGCTACGGAGATCAGAGTGCGCCGACACGCGTCAAGATGGGCGAAGGTCTCGTCGGCTACGCGGCGCAGCACAAGGAACCGGTGCTGGTCTCGGACGTGTCGGTCGATCCGCGGTATATCAAGCTCGTCGAGGATATCCGCTCGGAACTGGTGATCCCGCTGATGATCAAGGATCGCTGCATCGGTGTGTTCGATCTCGAAAGCCCCGACCTGGACGCATTCAGGAAGAACGACGTGCAGATCCTCACGCTGCTGGCCAGCCAGGCGGCGGTGGCGATCGAGAACGCCCGCCTGTACGAGACGATCAGCTCGAACGAAATCAGGATAGAGAAGGAGCTCCGGTTCGCGCAACGGGTGCAGGTGGCGCTGCTGCCGACGGAGCTGCCCAAACGCATCAAGGGCGTAGATGTGGCCGCCAGGTTCGAACCGGCGTACGAGCTGGGGGGCGATTTTTACGACTTCCTCGCACCGGAGCCGCACAGTCTCGTGATCGCCGTAGGGGACGTCTCCGGCAAGGGCGTGCCCGCCGCGCTCTATAGTGCGTTTGCGGGGGAGCTGGTGCGGTCACGCACCTTCCGCCGGCGATACACCTCCGATCGGTCCAGCCCGGCCGGTGTGCTCGCATCGATGAACACGATCCTGCACGAGCGGCAGCTCGAGCCGTATTACTGCACGCTGTGCTACGCCCTGTTCGACTTCAAGCGCCGAACCGTTGTCCTGGCCAATTCCGGCCTGCCGTACCCGGTCCGATGCAGCGGCGAGACCGCGACGCAGATTGTCCTGCCTGGCGTCCCGCTCGGATCCTTCGGGGGTTCGGCGTACGACGAAGTGTCATACGACCTCACGGCCGGCGACGTCATCCTGTTCTGCAGTGACGGCGTGTTCGAAGCCAACGATGCCCGGGGCCGCGAGTTCGGCGTCGAGCGGCTGTCGCAGGTCGTGCTCGACGCACGGACGCAGCCGGCACGATCGATCGTCGAAGAAGTATTTACGGCGGTTGCCGACTTTCGTGGGGAAGCGCGAGCGAAAGACGACATGACCGTGGTCGCCATCAAGATCAATTCCTAGCACGCGAGGCCCGAAACGGCCTGTTGAAGGGACGCCTGTACTGAGCTCAGGACGCCGCATCGTCGCAGCGCGTGATTTTCCGGCGGAATTCCAGGATCGCGACGGGCACGGAGTTTGAACAGGGTATGGCGGGTCGCGCCGAGTCAGCGGGATGCGCTATTTACGCAGGCGCTGGCACCGCCGCATTCCGCCGCAAGGCTCACGATTCGCGCGCGACCCGATCCGACCAACTCCTGCAGCTTTTGGCCAGGCCTGCCAGCATCACACGACGCGAGCGCGCCTAGATCGTACCGGTGGCCGTGGTACGCGACTGCTGAGCGGCCGGCGTCGTATTCAGGACCCCCGCGAGCTGGGCCGCGAAGATGGCCGCCAGGGCCTGGACGCTCTCGGAAGACTCGCCGCCGCCGCGGATTTCGGCTGAAAGCGCACCGATACATCCGTCCGTCGACAGCAGCGGCGCAACGACGGCGCCGTTCGATTCGCCGGGACGCGCGAGCACAATCTGCATCTGTCCCGTTCGATACGCTGCGGCCGCCGCGTTGTCGGCTGAGCGCATGATCCGCGACATCCGCGCGGTTACGTGCGGCGCGTAACCATGCGACAGCGCCAGCTGGACGTACGTGCCATCGGCGGAGGCCACCCAGATCACGATGCCGCTGGCATCCATCACGTCCGCGGCCTGGCCGATGAGGGATGTCAACTCGTCCAGATCGCTGACACGGCCAAGATCCGTGCAAAGCTGTGACGCCGCTCGCAGGACGGGACCGGCAGGCCTCGCGGTCGTATAACGCGCCTCGGGTACGCGAGGGGAGACGTCGATGTCGGACGCGGCCTTTGGCGCTGCGAACGCCGCGTGGGCAATGCTCGACGGTTCGGCCTCGGGCTCAATGCCTGCCCGAGGCGAGATGAGCACGAGCAGCAGGAGCGCAACAACCACCACGCCGGCCGCGCCCGCAAGCACGGCCGCCTGCCGCTGGCGGAAACCGGTCTCAACGCCGTCGGCGGCCTGGCGCTCGGAAGCACGTGCGGCGTTCACAGCCTGGCTGGCGCTGTTTGCGGCCGCACCGCCTTCGCTGAAGATGACGTCGCCGGCCATCAATGGTTGCCCGGACTTGAGGTAGTCGCGCGCCCGCTGATCGACGTTGCCGAATTCGATGATCTGGCTGCGGGCATTGGCGAGCGCGGTACGCGTGGCTTCGCCCCTCGCGCTCGATTCCAGCGCGACAATCCCGTTGCTCACGTCGGGGATCGATTCAGCGACTTTCTGCTTCCAGTGCTCGGTGTCCTGTCCCGCGGCCATGTAGGCCGACTGGAAAATTCGCAGGTCTGCAAGGTCGTTGACGACCGCGCGCGCCGACAGATCGAACGCGCGTTCGGTGACACGCGCGGTTGTGAGTTGCCGTTCAAGCTGATTGACGAAGAAAGCCGCCGCACCGAGTGCCAGCAGCGCCACCGCCCCGAGGATCAATCTCGCCGCAGGCGATCGCATTGAATACCCAATGGAAGGAAATGGAGGCGGGCTCAGATTATCACGATTTCGGCCGCAAAATAACGTACGCCGGCAGGCCGACGGCGTCAAAACGGCGCATCACGCTCCTGGCTGGCTCCTGATCCGGATCCTCAGCACGGAATTTCACGCGCACATAGCCGCCCAACGCGGCTTCCACGTCACGATCGGTCAGCGTCGTCTTGTCCATCGTCAGACAGTTCTTGCACCACGTCGCCCACATGTCGATCAGCACCGGTTTGCCTTCGCGGGCCGCCACGTCCAGTCCGTCGGCCAGCGAGCGGTGCCACCCGGCTTTCACTTTCTCGTCGACGCTCGACGCGACCTCGGTGGCGTCCACGAAACGGTTTGCGAAGAGTCCGTAGGCTTCGTATCCGTAATAGAGCGCGGTTGCCAGGATGACGACGCCGAAGACCTGCTTGACGCGTACCATCCAGGCCCCGGGTTTCGGCAGCGCCGCGAGGCCCGCGCCGGCGATCGGCCAGGGGATCGCCATGCCGACACCCAGTAGAAACGGCAGAGCCAACGCCGCCGCGTTGCCCTTCGCGTACAGGTTGCTCGAGAACAGGACGACCTGGATGACGACCGGTGCAACGCACGCGCCGGCGAGCAGCGCGGCCACGGCCCCCATCACGAAGGCGACCACAAAGGTCCCGCGGGACGACTCCGCTACTTTCAAACTGCCCGCAAATCTTGAAAAGTCGATCGTGATCACGTCGAACATCGCGAGGGAAAGCGCCACGAACAGCGCGAAAATACCGAGGTTGAACCACGGCGACGCGTTGATCGTCCCGAACGTGCCGGCCGTCAGAATCACGATCACACCCAGGACGCCGTAGACGACCGCCATCGCCGCGCCGTAGGCGCCGCCGAGCAGGAATCCACGGCCACGCGACCCTGCCTGGGAGCCGGCGCCGATAATGGCGAGGTTGATGGGAATCATGGGCAGCACGCACGGTGTCAGGTTCAGCGCGAGCCCGCCAAGGAACACTATCAACAGGATCGCCAGGGGTCCGCGACCCTCGAACAGCCCGCGTTCTTTCACGCCGTTTTCGGCGTTGTGCAGCCAGCGCAGGAACTCGGTGCTGCTCATGTAACCGCCGGCGGTCTCGCCCGCCTGGGTGAAGCCGCTGAGCCTGGCGATCGCGTCAGCGTCAGGGGCTCCTGCAGCGCCGACGGGCGCGCCGGGTGCGGTGGCGATGACCGCCGGAGCTGCGCCGCCGCGGCCGAACGCGATCCGGCTGAACACGTCCTGATGCGTGACGCTAACCGCCGTGCCCGCTGACACGACATGCAGCGGCCACTCAACGTCCGCTGTTGTCGGCGCAAAACACGTGGTGTCGTTGCATGCCTGGTACCGCAGCCGCGCCGGAATCCTGATGTCCCCGGCCGGGACGGTGCTCGCGACCTTCAGCCGTACGCCGATTGTGAAGCTGCGTTCGAACACCGCGAGCGGCTCGGCAACGCCGGCCAGCCTTGTTTCGACAGTGGGCGGAAACGCGATCTCCGCCACCGTGACGCCGGCCGGCGCGTCGATAGTCAGCGCGGTGGGAATGAGATTCGGATCGCGAGGTTTGTTGGATTGAACGTGGAACCCCTCGGGAAGGGTTACCTGCAGCGCTACGCGAGCGTCCGATCCCGCACGCGCCCCGTCGGCTTCGGCCACGGAAGTGACGTCCGCCTTGACGCCGCGAAGCTGCGCCGCTGCCGTGCTGGCGAAGGCAAGCGATGCGGCGGCCAGGAGGAAAAAGTAACGATGCAAAGTGGCCCTATTTGACTTCCTTCAACGGAATGGCGCCCGGCGGCATCGGCAACGAGGAAGGCTCGACCGTGCCTTTCACCGGCGGCAGATCCTGAAACAGGAAATTCCACTTCCAGCGCTCCGACGGGTTCGACGCCTGCAGCCAATGCTGCGCGGCCAGCGTGCGGCCGAATTGCAGATGCGCAATCCCTTCGAGTTCTTTCGCGCCGGCGTACGCCTTGCCGATGTCGGCGCGGATTTCCGCAGCGTTCGTGTAACCGAACGGCACGCCCAGATCCGCCGCGAGATTGACCAGGATCTGCCAGTCCTCCATCGCGTCGCCGGCGGGCGACAGTACTCGCGAGGCCGCCTGCAGCCTGCCGCCCTCGTTCGTATAGGACGCTTCCTTTTCGACGAACGATGCGCCCGGGAGCACGACATCCGCCGCACGCGCCAGCGGCGTAAGGAGAACGCCCTGGACGACGAGCATTGGGAGCGTGCCGCTCGCCCGCGCGTTCACAATCCAATCGTGGCCGCCGTCTTCAGGGCGAGTATGCCCGAGGGATCCCTCGGGTCCCGGATCGAACACGTACAGCGCGGCAACCTTGCCGCCTTCGACGAGAGCCCTGAGGGCGGACACGCCGCTGGTATCGAGTCCGAATGCACGCGCGCCGGCGACGTTCGGCGCATCGATCTCGGGCACGACGAACTTGGTGCCGGCGGGTTGCGGCTTCGGGCTGGATGTCCAGCTGACCGTGATCGCCTGGGGGCCGCCGACCAACTCTTCAGACAACCGGCGGAACAGATACAACTCTTCGTGCGACGCGTGGGCGGAGATGAGGAAGCGAACCCCGTCCGGATTTGCCTTGCCGGCGGCCGTCAGCCTGTCGACGAGCTTCCTCTGCGCGTCGTGCCAGGATACGGGTTGCTGGATGCCCGCCGGATCCTTCACGAGCGGCCGCTGAAGCCGATCGTCGCCTTCGATCCAGTGGTAATTGAAACGGCCGATGTCGCACATCCAGTAGCCGTTCACGTCGGGATTCAGCCGCGGCGTGAAACGAATGAGCCGGGAGCCCTTCGCCCACTCGGGCTTGGCTTTCAGCCACGCCGTCGTGCTGCAGCCCTTCGAACAGAGGGTGCAAATCGTGTCGACGGCCTGCGGGTTGTCCCACGGCCTCGACTTGAAACGGTAGTCGCGCGTCGTAATCGCGCCAACAGGGCAGATATCCATCAGATTGCCCGAGATCAGCGAGTGCACGCCCTCTTCCTGGAACGTCGCGATCTCGCTGCCGTACCCGCGGTCGATGATGTTGATCTGTGCGTCCCCATCCACCTCTCTCATGAATCGCGAACAGCGGGTGCACAGGATGCACCGCTGCCGGTTCAGCATGAGCGTCGGACCGAAGTCCACGTCGCCCTTCACCCCCTCGCCGTCGAACACACGGCGCGGAAAGTCCATGCGGCTTCCGTCGGGACCGAACGTGTAGGAGAAATCCTGAAGCGGACACTCTCCGCCCTTGTCGCACACCGGGCAGTCGAGCGGGTGGTTCACGAGCAGGAACTCGAATACTCCGGCGCGCGCCGCGACGACCTCGGGGGTTCGCGTGCTGACCGCCATACCCTCGGTGCAGAGCGTCGAGCACGACGTCTGCAGCTTCGGCATCTTCTCGATCTTGACGATGCAGACGCGGCAGGAGCCGTCGATGCCGATGCCGGGGTGATAACAATAGTACGGAACGGAGATACCGCTCTCGATGGCGGCCTGCAGGACCGTTTTGCCCTTCTCGACGGAGACCTGGCGGCCATCGATGGTCAACGTGACTGTGTCCATCACTATTAAGGATATATCGAATAAAGGACGGGGGCGGTCCCCCCGAAGTGCCGGCTCGCGTCTATTTGACGAACTCGGCAAGGGTGCCATCGTCCGTGTTGACTTCGGCGTCCTGGACGAGGCCGGCGAGCGGGAACCGGCGATCGGTGATCTGCTCGGTGACCGGGATGACGATGTCTGCTTTCTTCTTGTCAGCGTAGCGGACGGTGATCGTCACGGGCACGTCGAACACCTCGCCGAGCTGCTCGATGTGAACGACCAGCTCTGCGGCATCCACGCGCGACGTGACCTTCAGCCGCGGCAGAGTCGATCCGAAGATCCACTGGTCGAAAAACCGATCGAGCGGCCGGCCCGCGGCCGCTTCGACGGCGTTCTTGAAATCGTCGGTGCCGGCCTTCTCGAATCGTGAGGTGGCATAGAACTGCCGCAGCCCTTCGAAAAAGGCGTCGTCTCCCACCATCCGGCGGAGCATGTGCAGGACCGAGGCGCTCTTGTTGTAGACGAGCGCCCTGAAAATACGGCCGTCGCCTTTAATATGTCCGAGCCGGTAGCCAAGATAGATGGGACCCTGATCGGACTCGTTCATCGCCCAACGCCGCATCTGCCGCATGACGCCGGCAAACACGGCATCGCCGCGCTCCTGTTGCGCGTACAGGGCCGCGAAGTACTGCGCGAATCCCTCGCTGATCCACTGTTCGTGGTAGTTGCGCCATCCGACCGCCTGACCCCACCACTGGTGGGCGAGCTCGTGCGCGAGAAAGAAATCCGGGAAGCGTTCGAAGGCCGCCGGATCACCGCGCCACGTCAACACCGCCATGGGCAGCGGCTGAAAAAGCTGGGCGAAGTAAGCGGGGCTGTGACCGCCTGGCAGCTCGCCCTCGACCACCGCCAGCGTGAACGCCGGATACGGGACATCGGCCGTCAGCGATGAGTAGAATCGGATGATGTCGGATGCGCGGGCGGCAAACTGCGGCGAGCGCTTTGCCTGCCGCGGATTCGCTTCAACCGAGACCGCCAGACTCCCGTCCGCGAATGGTACCGTCACAGTTTCCGATCGCACGAACTTGCTGACGATGAAGGCGAGATACCGGAGCGGCTGCTCGGCCGAGAACGTGTACGTCTTGCGTTCGGACTGCTCTTCCCTTGATCCCGCAAGCTGCGGCCACCCGGGCTGCAGCACGCCGCTCGCCACGCAGTCATACGAGGGTGGAACGCTGATTTTCAGCGTCGCGGTCGCATAGTCCGATGAGGTGGCCTGCGGATACCACGCGTTTCGATTGCTGTAAAGATAGCTCGGCTCGGCTGCGAACTCCGGCTGCACTTCGAACGACGGATCCTGGCCGGCCGCGGCAACGCCGGCAGCCTCGTTGCCGTCGGGTGTCTGCGCCTCGAGACGGCCGGAATACACGAACGTCAGCGTCAGCAAGGTGTCGCGGAGAAGCGTCGCCGGCAGGTTGATGACGACCACGTTCTGCCGGTTGACGCGAAACCCGAACAGCCGGCCGAACCGATCGCTCGTGATCGAACGCACGACAAGCGCGTCGGAGAGCCGGAGCGAAATCGTCGACAGCGAGGAGCTGCGGACGCGCATCCGGACGCTCGCGACGCCGTCGAGCCACTGGCGGAACGGTGAAAACCCGAGGTCGATGTTGTAGTCGATGACGTCGTAATCCCGGTTGTCGTCGTCGCTGTACGAGCGACCCCGGCGCGACAGGGTCTCCTCCGATGCATACACCGAGATGTTGTGGCGCCTCGTGCGGTCGAACAGCGTGATGTCCTCGGGATCGGACCGGGAGCGCGCGTACGTCAGGGTGCCGTAGCGGCGCGTGTGGATCTCGCCAAGGAAATTGCCTGCGCCCGGCAGCAACGACCACATATCGGCGCTGAGGTCGCCAAGCCCAATCTGAAAGGACTTGACGGAATCCTCGGCAAACAGCTCGCCGGCCTTCTTGGCGTCGCGCGCGTCGACCGCCCGGGCCGCAAGCGCGTCGGACGCCACCAGCTGGCTGAAATCAATGGGGTCCAGGCGCACAAAAGCGGCGTCGAATCTTGCGACGAGCGTCTCGCTCCCGCAGAAGATCCTGACCTGACCGCGCTCGGTGTCCGGTTTCGGGTGAAACCGCATTTCGCCGCGTCCGAGCAGGACCAGGCCGGTGACTCCAACATCGGTCGGGGCAAAAAACACACTGCCCGACTCGAGCGTCACGTCGAGATCTTCGGCTTTGAGCGTCAGGTTGGTGGCGGCAAACTGCTTCCTGGTGTCCAGGGCGATGCGGTAAAGGTTTTCGACCGACGTCAGACGCTCTGCGCCGATGATCTGCAGGCCACTGGAGGTCTTCTGGACGTCGAGCTGCCACGTGGTGACGCGCGCCCGGCTGCCGAACTCCACGAACACGTCGGCGACGAGCCGGTACCCGCCGGGCCTCAGACTGCTGCCGAACGGAACGCGATCCCGCTCGCGAATGACGGCACGCGTCGCACCAGGCAGTAGTTCAGAGCGCGCGAAATCGACGGCCCGGGTCCGGTTCGTGGCGCCCGAGACGAGATCCAGGTAGCTGATGAGGTCTCCCGACTGCACGATCGCCTCGAGGCGATAAAGCAGCCGTTGTACGGCGTCGTCATCGGACGTCGCTCCCTCGTCGCGAGAAGCGGCGCTCGACGCTGCGGGCGGCTGCGCCTGCGCGCGCGCGTCGCGCGCCGGGGCCAGGCACGCCCAAATCGCCAGCGCGGCAAATAGAGGTCGGGTCAACGTTGTCATTAGACACCGGTGACGACACGTACGGTCGAATGCCGCAGCAAGAGCAGCGTCAAGTCGTCGGCAAACCGGACGTCGGAGGTGTGACGCTCGACCGCCTTAACAACCGCTGAGCCGATGGCGGCTACATTGTTCCGTCGTTCGGCCAGCAGCACTTCTTCCAGCCCGCGTTCGTCGAACGGCACGCCGGCGGGGTTTTCAGCCTCGGTAATGCCGTCGCTGTAGATGGCCAAGAGATCGTCGGGCCCGAGCGTCACGCGGCCAGTCTCGAACGTCGACGCTTCGAACATGCCGAGCGCCACGCCACCCTGATGAAGCCGCGTCACCGTGCCATCGGCGCAGAGCACCAGCGGCGTCGTGTGACCGGCGTTCACGTATGTCAGCTCGCCGGTCGTCATATCGAAGACCGAGTAGAACAACGTGATGAAGCGCGTACCCGGAGCCTGGCGGCACACCTGAACGTTCAGCCGTTCGAGCAGCGCGTCCGGCTGAAGCCGTTCGTCCACCAGCGTACGCATCATCGCGAGGAGCAGCGCCATCAGGAGTGCGGCGGGGCTGCCCTTGCCGGCGACGTCGCCGACGGCCGTGACGAGCCGGCCCTCACCGAGCGGCAGGATCTCGTAAAAGTCCCCGCCCACCGTATTGGCCGGCCTGCTCAAACCGGCGACATCGGCGCCCGGCGCGCGGAAACGGCCCGGCGGCAGCATGGCTTTCTGGATTTCGCGCGCGATCTCGAGGTCGTTCTTCAGCGACAGGCGGTCGGCGACCTCGAGCAGCACCAGCAGGTTGACGAGTGCGAAGGCAATCAGCAGCGAGACGATGCCGTTGGGCAGCGCCACGCCCGGAATGACGAAATCGACCCCATTGACGTGCACCTCGGCGGCTCGCCAGCGGATCAGGGTGATGAAACCGGCAACGGCAAAGATGAGCGATGCGGCGTACACCACCCTGCGGGCCGGCGACAACTTCATCGTGAACGCGGTGAAGAACAGCCGCAGCCGGACGGCGGCCCGCTGGTGCCAGGGGAGGCCTTCGAACTGCTTCGGGTCGATGTGACGGGCGAAAAACTCGTAGGCTTCGCGCGTGTCGCGTGTGAACAGCCGCTGGAGATCCTCGGCCTTGAGGTCGCGGACGTAGGTCTTCCACCATTCCTCGATCCGGTGAGACGTGCTCATGGCACGATTCCCAGCGTCCGGCCGACGCGTTCGAAAGCGTCGAGTGCGAACTGCAGCTCCTCACGTGTGTGCGTGGCGGTGACGATGGTCCGGACGCGCGCCTTGCCCGCCGGCACGGTCGGCGCCGCGATGCCCTGCGCGAAGACGCCGGCCTCGAACAGCCGATCCGACAACGTCATGGCCAGTGCGCCGTCGCCGACGATGACTGGTGTGATCGGGCTCTCGCTGGCGCCGGTATTGAACCCCAGCTTCACCAGCCCCTCCTTGAAGAACCGCGTGTTCTCCCAGAGGCGCTCGATGATCATCGGCTCCTCGAGAAGAACATCGATCGCCGCGAGGCAGGCGGCGGCGACGGCCGGCGGGTGCGAGGTCGAGAAGAGGAACGGCCGGGCCCGGTGGTGCAGGAACTCGACGAGATCCCGCGACCCGGCCACGTAGCCGCCCAGCACGCCGATTGCCTTCGACAAGGTTCCGACCTGAACGTCCACGCGTCCGTGCACGCCGAAATGGTCGATGGTCCCGCGTCCGTTGCGGCCGAACACGCCGCTGGCGTGCGCATCGTCGACCATCATGATGCATCCGTATTCCTCGGCGAGCGTGCACAAATCCGGCAGCGGGCCAAGATCGCCGTCCATGCTGAATACGCCGTCGGTAATGAGCAATGCGCGCTGGTGCGCGGGCAGCGACTTGAGCACGGCCCGCGCGGCATCCACATCCCGGTGAGGGAACACCTTGATCGCGGCGCGGCTCAGGCGGCAGCCGTCGATGATGCTGGCGTGATTCAGCTCGTCGGAGACGACGACGTCGTCTTTGTTCAGGATCGCGGAGACTGTGCCTGCGTTGGCCGCAAAGCCGCTTTGGAAGACGACCACGGCTTCGGTCTGCTTGAACTCCGCAAGCCGGCGCTCGAGCTCCATGTGAATGGCCATGGTGCCGGCGATGGTGCGAACCGATCCTGTGCCGACGCCGAATCGCCGCGTCGCCTCGAGCGCGCGCTCGCGCAGCCGTTCATGCGTCGTCAGGCCGAGGTAATTGTTCGACGAGAGATTGACCACCAGACGGTGGTCGAACGTGGTGTGCGGTTTCTGTTCATCCTCGAGAACGCGCAGCCTGCGATAGAGGCCCTGCGCCTTGAGAGACGTCAGCTCGGTCGTCAGATAGGCCAGCGGATCGCGGCGCATGCCTTACCAGGCTGGAAGACGCGCCTGAACGTAGGACGGAACACGCAACAGGGATCCCCCGAAATCAGGGATTCGCGCGAAAGCGCGCGGTGAAATCCGCCATCATGTCGTAAATCTCGTCGAGCTCCTCCGGCGATGCGAGGAACACGACGCGGAAGAAGCCGTCTTCAGCGGGCATACCGAACCCGGACCCGTACACGCACAGCACTCCCGTGGCGCGCAGCAGGCCGAGTACGTAGTCCTGATCGGTGCGGCCGGGTGGCAGATCCACCTTCGGCATCGCGTAGAAACCGGCCGTCGGGAGATCGCACGTCATGCCCGGCATCGCGGACAGTCGCCGGGCCGTGACAGTCGCGCGGGCACGCAGCGCAGCGCGGAACACCGGCTGATGCGAACGGTCGCCGAGCAGCGCTTCCGCCACGGCATACTGCATCGGCACGGTGCCGCACAGCCGTGCGTCGGACATCTTGCGGATCGCGGCCAGCGCGTTGTCGAGCCGCGGCGTCCGTCCAACCGCCATCCAGCCGGTGCGCCACCCCGGCGCCAGATAGGCTTTCGACAGGCTGGAAAACGTAATGATGGCCGCGTCCGGGTCGAGCTTGCCGATCGGGTCGATCGGGCCGTCATAGCCGAGATCGCCGTACACCTCGTCTGCGAGGATCACGAGCCCGTGCCGCTCGGCGAAGTCCAGCAGCGCCCGACGTGTGGCTACCGGGTAAGTCGCACCGGTCGGGTTGTTCGGATCGATGACGACGAGGACGCGGGTGGCCTTCGTGACCAGGCTCTCCAGGTGGTCGAGATCGGGGAGCCAGCCTCGCGCCGGGTCGACTCTGTAATACCGCGCCTGTGCGTCAATCTTCGCCAGCACCGCCGTATAAAGCGGGTACGTGGGCATCGGCACGAGGACTTCGCTCTCCCGATCCACGAGGGAGCTGAGGACGAGATCGATGGCTTCCGAGGTGCCGGCGGTAATGAGAACGCGGTCGGCCGTGACCGGGAAGCCCTTGCCGGTCAGCTCGGAAGCGACCGCTTCGCGCGCGACGGGAATACCGGGCGACGGGCCGTACCCGTTGTGGCCATCGCGCATCGCGCGCTCGACGGCAGCGATCAGGTGCGGCGGCGTCTTGAAGCCGAACGCGTTGGGGTCGCCGACATTCAAGTAGCGGACGTGGATGCCGGCGGCCTCCACGCGCTGAGCCTCGAGGACGACGTTGCGGATGGCATAACTGAAGGCGTCGACGCGGCGCGCCACGGGAATGTTGGCGCCGCGATTAACAATATTGGTAGGGCCCACACGGCCACTATACAACGGCGCGACGGCTTCCTTTTCCGGCATGGACACTCCTGAAGCGCGTCGTTCTTACAGAGCATGGTGGTGACCTGACGCGATTCCCGACCGGGCTCGGCCGTTAAGTATATGAAAATACGGACCCGAGCTGTGGCGAAGTACTTGCATCTTGCCGATACGTGGGTAGCTGAGGTCATCAACGGTGTTTGATACGACACACGGCAAGCTCATGTTCTGCGCACTACTCGCGGCGCTGACGGTTGGGGCTCCTGGCGTTCACGGACAGACGCCTGCGGCACCGGCCGGCGAGGACCAGCCGGTCACAACGTTCCGGTCCAGCGTGGATCTTGTGCGCGTCGCGGCGATTGTCCGCGACAACAAGGGCAGGTTCGTCCAGGACCTGACGGTGCGCGATTTCGAAGTGACGGACGGCGGCCGATCGCGTCCGATCACGGACTTCCGCCAGGATCTGGCCGGCGTCAGTGTCGCCCTGCTGTTCGATGTCAGCGGCAGCATGGAAGGTCTGTTCGGGCAGGCGCGCGAAGCGGCGACGCACGTTCTGAGCTGGCTCGACGTCACGCAGGACGAAGCCGGTGTGTTCAGGTTCGACACGCGGCTCGAGGAATCGACGCCGTTCACGAACGGGCTCAGGACCCTGCCGCCGGCATTGTCGACGGTGATGCCGTTTGGTGCGACGTCCCTGTTCGACGCTATCGCCCGCACGTCGGAACGCGTGGCGGTTCGTGACGGGCGCCGCCGTGCGGTGGTCGTGTTCACCGACGGCAACGACAACGCCAGCCGGATGACGCCCGCGCAAGTGTCCGGCATCGCCAGCGCCATTGATGTCCCGGTGTACATCTTCGGCGTCGTGTCTTCGATCGACAACCCGTCGTCGAATCTGTCGGCGGGTCCGGCGGCGCGGTCGCCCCTGGCCGGTCCGCTGGTCGAGCTCGCCAACCTGACTGGTGGACACGTGTTTGTTTCCAGTACGCCGGTCGAGCGGAGCCTCGCGGCGCGGCAGATCGTCGAGGAGTTGCGTCATCAATATCTAATCGCGTTCGAGTCCAGCGGCGATCCGGGCTGGCACCGGCTCGCCGTCCGCGTTCGCAACAAAAACATGGTGGTTCGCGCACGAAGTGGTTACATCGCGGGGCACTCTCGCCCGAACTCGTTGTAGGAGGAGCTCAGTCATGCGGAAATTGTTCACGTTAGTCCCCGTCGCCCTCATCGTCGTCGCCGGCACGACAGCCTGCGCCTCGAAGAAGTTCGTCAGAACCAGCGTCGGCGAGGTCAACGATAAGGTTGACTCGCTCGGCCGCTCGGTCGAGGAAACACAGGAGCGCACGCGCAAGAACGAAGGCCGGATCACGGAAGTCGATCAGAAAGCGTCGGCTGCTGCGGCATCCGCTCAGCAGGCCAACGGCGCGGCCGCGGACGCCAAGACGGCGGCCGTCGACGCCCGGTCCGCCGCGAACACCGTCGGCACCAAGCTCGACACGTTCGACAAGCAGAACCGCCGGCTCGTGTACGAAGTGGTACTGAGCGAAGATCAGGGCAACTTCAAGTTCGGCAAGGCGGAGCTGCCGGATGAAGTCAAGGCCAAGATCGACGAGATGGTCACGCACCTGAAGGAAGACCCGAAGAACGTCTTCATCGAGATCGAGGGTCACACCGACAACGTCGGATCGCCTGCGGTCAACGAGAAGATCGGGATGGAGCGCGCGCAGGCCGTCGAGCGCTACCTGTACGAGCAGTACCAGATTCCGCTGCACAAGATGAACGTCATCAGCTACGGCGAAACGAAGCCCGTCGCGCCGAACAAGACGAAGGCCGATCGCGCCCAGAATCGCCGCGTTGTCATCCGCGTGCTCGCCTAGTAATCGTGAGTCCGGCAGCCCGCCGGCGGCAGACACCCTGCCGCCGGTGGCTGTCGACCCGCCGCGTCGCCTCCCTTTCACTGCTGCCCACGCCCTCACGCGATGCGTTAAGCTCTGCGCATGGCGATTCGCAAAGAACTCAACCTGCGGCTGCCCAACAGTCCCGGGGCGCTCGGCGCTGTCTGCCGGCTCCTCGACACGGAACGCGTGAATATCCAGGCGCTGTCGCTCGACGCGTCGGGAAACCTGCGACTTGTTGTGGACAATCATGTGCACGGCGCGGCGGTGCTTCGGGATCACCACCACCAGGTCGCCGAGCGCGAGGTGGTTGTCACGACGCTGCCGAACACGGCCGGCGCCCTCGCCGGGCCGCTGCGGCTGGTCGCTGAAGCGGGCGTCAACGTCGAATACGCGTACGGCGGCTGCGGGGATACATCCACGACCGCATCCGTCGTGCTCGGCGTCGACGATGCGATGCGTGCCTCGGCGGTGGCAGGCCTCTAACCATTTGGTCATCTCGTCACCCAATCATTTGGTCATCGTTTTGAGATTCGACCCTTTCCAAATTGATCAGCAATGACCAGATGACCAGATAACCAAATGACCAGATTCGTATGAAATTGTTTGTGGGTCCGATGGATGCGACCATCGTGGAGTTCGATGGCGAGGGCCGGGTGCGGTTCGAGGCTGAGGGATGGTCGACGCCGACGCTGCAGGAGCGCCGGGCGATTATCTACGCGGCCAGCAACGAGATTGCCGACCTGACCGAACTGCTGGACACCCTGCAGGCCGGCAGGCCGGCGGGACCCGCGGAGTAATCGCGCGCTGCGATCAATCCGAACCCCGCCCGCCCGCAGCCTTCGAGTCGGACTACTTCTGCAGGACCAGCTGCCCGCGAATCTCGCCCGCCGGGTTCGCCGCCGAGTGCACGTTGCAGTACGAGTTGCCGCCCAGGATCGCCTGCACCATGTCGTCCGACGAGCGGATTCCCTGATCGGGGCGCAGCACGAAGGCGCTGAAGAGGGTCGTGCCGCTGAACCCGAAGTCGTTCGAGGCCGTTTGCGGAACGACGAAGTTGACGACGACCGGCCCGGCAGTCTTCTCGGCGCCGACGTGGATGTGGCTCGCCGCAACGCCGCTCGGTAAATTGAAGACGTTGACGGAGTAATTCACCGCCTGGGCGCCCATATCCACGACGACCGTGCAGTCGCCGAACGCCCCCGTGTTGACCCCGTTGGCGGTGGTTGTTGCCTCACCCGCCCCGGTCAGGGTTGCCTTGAGGGTGAACGTCTGCGCCGAGGCCGGCATTGCGGTCAGTCCAACCAGCAGGGCCGTAGCCCCCAGCGTCTTCATCAAACCTGATGTCATGACTCTCTCCTTCGTTCCTGTAAACCGTCGTGTGGGATGGTCCGATCCGGGCCGTCGAGTGCGCCAGCCGCGGTGCAGAAGGTACGCCAGCCGGCGACCTGCGCCGTAAACGCATTCGAATCATGGTATTGCAGTCGGTGCATGGTCCAGCTGGCGGATGCACGGCCTTACCATTCAGGAAATGATTACACGGCCGACGTAAGAAGTTCCGCCAGGCGGTGGGGCGGGTTATACTTCGGCGTTTTCATTCAGCTTTCGTTTGAGGGCTTGTGCATGGCTCAGAAGAACGAGAACGGGAAGTCGGAACGCGTGAATGTCGGCCGCCGGGCATTTCTCAAGACAGCCGGCGTGGCGCCGTTAGCTGCGGGCGTCATCGGCGGTGTCGCGGAACTCGAAGCCCAGACCTCGCGCGTCGTGGGCCCCGGCGAGGTCCCGATTCAATTGATCGTCAACGGCAAGCGCCTGAATCTGAACGTCGAACCGCGCGTCACGCTGCTCAACGCGATTCGCAACAAGGCCGACATCACCGGCAACAAACGCGGCTGCGATCGCGGCGTATGTGGCGCCTGCACGATGATCATCGACGGCAGGACGGCGTACTCGTGCTCGACGCTCGCGATCGAGGCGCAGGGCAAGCAGATTCGCACGGTCGACGGTCTCGCGAACGGCGCAACGCTGCACCCGGTGCAGCAGGCGTTCTGCGATCGCGACGCCCTGATGTGCGGCTTCTGCACGCCGGGCTTCGTGATGGCTACGGTGGCGCTGGTTGAAAAATATCCGAACCCGACCGCCGCCCAGGTCAAGCGGGGTCTCGATGGCAACATCTGCCGCTGCGGCACGTTCACCAGAATCATGGAAGCCGCAACCAGCGTGAAGGGGGTGGCTCGTGGCTAAGGCACAGAATCAGCAGCCGCTGCCGGCTCCGCCGCCAGCTCCGCCGGGACCGACCGCGAACGCGAAGAAATACGCGTGGCCCGAGAAGCCGGTCGTTCTCAGCACGCGCGTGAAGCGCCTGGATGGTCCCGACAAGGTCGCGGGCCGCGCGAAGTACAGCTTCGACATCAATCGTCCGGGCATGATCTACGGCAAGATCGTACGCTCGCCCCATCCGCACGCGCGCGTGGTCAACGTCGATCTCTCAGAGGCGAGGCGCGCCCCCGGCGTAAAAGCGGCGCTGGTCTGGAAAGAGGCCGGCGCCCAGGTGATGTATCAGGGCGACCCGGTGGCGGCCGTCGCAGCCGAGACCGAGGAACAGGCGATCGATGCCGCGCGGCTGATCAAAGTCACCTACGACCCGATGGCGCACGTGGCGACGGTCGAACAGGCGATGGCCGCTGACGCGCCGAAGATCTTCGAGTCGCTGCAGGGCACGGTCGGCAACCAGCGTAAAGGCAACGTCGACGAGTCCGGCGATCTCGACGCCGGCTTCAAGGCCGCCGCGCACATCGTCGAGCAGACCTACCAGACGCATGTCATCACGCACGTCTGCATGGAGTCGCACGGCTGCGTCTGCGAGTGGGACGGCGACAAGCTCACCGCGTGGGTGTCCACGCAGGGCGTGCACGGCACGAAGGACGGCTTCGCACAGGGTCTCAAGATTCCCGGCGCGAACGTCCGCGTGATCACGCAATACATGGGCGGCGGGTTCGGCAGCAAGTTCGGACCGGACGCCCAGGGTCTGATTTGCGCGAAGCTCGCGCAGGAAGCCAAAGTCGCGGTCAAGCTGTTCCTCGATCGCAAAGAGGAGCACCTCGATACCGGCAATCGGCCCTCGGCCTACGCGAAGATCCGGGCGGGCGTGTCGGCCGACGGCAAGCTGACGGCGTTCGACGCGCAAAGCTGGGGCACGGGCGGCGCGGGCGCCGCGTCGGGGTTCCCGCTGCCGTACATCTACCAGTTCCCGAATCGCCGCCGCCAGCACACCGACGTTTACATCAACGCGGGGCAGCAGCGCGCGATGCGCGCCCCCGGTCATCCGCAGGGATGTTTCCTCACCGAAATCCTGATGGACGAACTGGCGGACCGCGTCCGCATGGATCCGGTGCAGTTCCGCATCATGAACCTGCCGACCGCGGCGCCGAGCCGCGCATGGGGCGACTACTTCCAGCAGGGTGCGAAGGCGTTCGGCTGGGAGAAGCGGCATGCGACGGGCGATCCGACGCCAGGCCCGATCAAGAACGGCTTTGGCGTATCGGCGCACCAGTGGGGCGGCGGCGGCCGCGGTGGCCGTGCGCACTGCGACATCACCTCAGACGGCAGCGTCGTCATGAAGTGCGGCACGCAGGACCTCGGCACGGGCACGCGGACGCTCGTCGCCGTGCTGACGGCCGAGACCATGGGCCTGCCGGTGAGCGCCGTGAAGCCTGAAATCGGCGACACGATGTATCCGGTGTGCGGCGCGTCGGGCGGCAGCACGACGGCCGCATCGATCAGTCCGGCCATCCGGATCGCGGCCGGCAAGGCGCTCGATCAGGTCTTCGCGAAAGCCGCGCCGCAGCTGGGCGTGGGCGCCGACGAGCTCGTCGCCGACGGCGGCCGCATTCACGTCAAGGGCAACACGTCGAAAGGCATGGCGTGGAAAGATGCCTGCAAGCTGATTGGGACGGAACCGATATCCGTCGACGCGGAATGGGAAGACGGCCTCTCCTCGACCGGCACCAGCGGCGTGCAGTTCACCGAGGTCGATGTCGACATCGAAACGGGCATCGTCAAAGTGAAGCGGATTCTGTCTGTTCAGGACTGCGGCTTGATCGTCGACCGGCTGACGGCAGAAAGCCAGATCTACGGCGGCATCATCGGGTCGCTGAATTTCGCGCTGTTCGAAGACCGGATCCTCGATCGCGTCACCGGCCAGATGGTCAATCCGAACATGGAGTCGTACATGCTGGCCGGCATGTCGGACATCCCGAAAATCGACATCATGCTGGTCGACAGCCCCGTGCAGCGCGCGCGCGGGGTCATCGGCATCGGTGAACCACCGACGGTTTCGACCGCTTCGTCCATCGCCAATGCCGTGCGCAACGCCACCGGCGCGACCCTCCGGTCGCTGCCGCTGATGCCGCACAAGATTTTGGCGGCTATCGAGGAACAGAAAGCAGGAGGCACGCTGTGAAAGCCTTCGAGTACGCAAATCCCACGAACGAAAAAGACGCGGTTGCCGCACTGCGGATCGACGGCCGGATCGCGCTGCCGCTCGCCGGCGGGATGGATCTCATCGCGCAGATGAAGGACTACGTCGCGTCCCCCGATCGCGTCGTGAACCTGAAGGGGTTCGCCGACACGACAATCGCCGCCACTCCGGACGGGGGCCTGAAGATCGGTGCCGGTGTGAAAATCGCCGATCTCGCCGAGCACGCGCAGGTCACGAAGCTCTATCCCGCCGTGGTTGCCGCGGCAGGCGAAGTCGGCACCCCGCAGATCCGGAACGCCGGCACGGTCGGCGGCAACCTGAATCAGCGGCCCAGGTGCTGGTACTTCCGGCAGGAAGAATTCGTCTGCTACAAGAAGGGCGGCAACCGCTGCTTCTCACCGGCCGGCGAAAATCAGTATCACGCCATCTTCGGCAACGACGGGCCAAGCCACATCGTTCATGCCTCGAGCCTCGCCGTGCCGTTCACTGCGTACGGCGCGACGTTCCGTGTCGTCGGGCCGAACGGTGAACGAACCGTCGCCGCCGCCGATTTCTTCACCATGCCGACCCTCCAGAACGTCCGCAAGGAAAACGTCCTGGCAGACGATGAGATCCTCACGCATGTCATGCTGCCGGCGCCCGGCAACGTGAAGAGCGGGCATTACGAGGTCCGCTACAAGGAGTCGCACGACTGGCCGCTCGCGTTCACCACGATCGTGCTGACGATGAACGGCAACACCATTCGCTCGGCCCGCGTGGTGCTGGGTGCGGTGGCGCCGATTCCGTGGCGATCCACTGATGCGGAGCAGGCCCTCGTGGGCAAGCCGTTGAACGAAGCAACGGCGGCGGCAGCGGGAGAAGCCGCGGTCCGTGCGGCGAAGCCGCTCAGCCGCAACGGCTACAAGGTGCAGATCACGAAAACCGCGGTGAAGCGCGCGATCATGCAGATCGCCGGCCTCAAGCCGGTGACGCTGAGGGCATAGCCATGGAACACCTGACATCACCGAAACTGACGCCCGGCGTACATTGCCTCAGCCTGCGCCACAAGGGTATGTACGTCACGGCCGTGCCGGATCCCGACGAGAAGCATTTCTACGACAGTTACGACGGCACCTGGTATTGGTGCGCCGAAACGCAGACCGGCTTCGGTCCCGACGGCGTGCCCGTCAACCTGACATCGTGCAACGGGAAGCGCGGCTGCTGCCAGCACTAGGGTGACAGGCAAGCAACGCAAAACGGAGAACGCAGAACCCTCTGCGTTCTCCGTTTTACGTTCTTCGTTTTGCGTTTACGTGACCTTCACCGGCTTTCCCTCCGACAACGCGAACCACACTTCGGCTGCCGCGGCGCAATCCAGCTCGCCTCCGCCCGACGAAACCAGTGCGTTGACGAACTGCGTGACGATGGACGTCGCCGGCATCGCGACGTTGTTCGCCATCGCGGTTTCGTTGACGAGCCGCAAATCCTTCTGATAGAGCCGCGTGAAGAACCCCGGCTTGTAGTCGCCGGTCAGCATGCGCTGCCCGTGGACTTCGAGCACCTTGCTGGACGCGAAGCCGCCCAGCAGCGCCTGGCGCACGCGTGAACGGTCGATGCCGAGGCTCTTCGCCAGCGCGAAGCCTTCAGCGACCCCTGCCAGCGCGCCGCCGATGCAAATCTGATTGCACAGCTTGGCCACCTGCCCGGCCCCGGATTCGCCGATATACGTCACGCTCTCCGGCTTTCCCATGCACGCGAGGATCGGCCGGGCGCGCTCGAATGTCTTTTCCTCGCCGCCGACCATGATCGTGAGCGTCGCGTTTTTCGCGCCAATTTCTCCGCCGCTGACGGGCGCATCCAGCATTGACCCGCCCTTGGCCGCGACCATCCCCGAGAGTTTCTTGGTGACGACGGGCGAGATCGTGCTCATGTCGATGACGACTGTTCCAGGCTTGAGCTCGCTGAGCACGCCGTTAGGACCAGTGAGCACCAGCTCGACATCAGGCGTATCCGGGACCATCGTGATGATGATGGAGGCGGTCCGGGCGACCTCGGCCGGCGAGGCTGCCCGGGTGGCACCGGCCGCGACGACCTCGTCCACCGGTTTTCTGCTCCGCGAGGCCACGATCAGACGGTGCCCGGCCTTCATGAGGTTGAGAGCCATGGGTTTACCCATGATGCCAAGTCCAATGAATCCAATTACTTCCATGATGATCCGCCTCCGGTTGTGCAGCGGCCCATGCGGGAGCGCGAGCCGGTAAAGCCTATTAGCCTATCTCACGTCTTTGTGATCATTGTGACCTTCATGGTTCTATAATGAACAAGCCGTTTTTCGGCGGGCAAGGCCCGTCTTTGAGGTTGCTATGAAACGAGCAGTTGTTCTCCTGGCGGTAGTCGGCATGGCCAGCACGGTGTTGATGGCCGGCGGCAAGGAAACAGTGAGCGGCCAGTACGTCGAGGCGCGGACTGCCGAAATCTTCACGGGCGGCTGCATCATGGGCAGCGAAGCCGAAACGATGGGTAAGCAGGCGGTGCTCGCGTGGAAAGTCGATCGCGGGTCGGTCAATGGCGTGTCCGTCGACGGTCTCTCGGTGGTTGCCGCGCTGGCCGGCGACAGGAACCTGGGCCTTCACGAAATCGGCGGCGACCGCGCTGTCGTTCGCTCGGTGGTTTACGTTGACGAGCGTGCCAACCCGGTGCAGCGCATTGCGCTCGCCGCGCTCGCCCACGACCTCACGAAGAGCATCGGCACGATCGTCCAGGTGACGCCGGCCCCGATCACCTTCGCCGACGCCGGCCAGACGATCCATGTGGCGACGCAGAACGTTGCGCTCGACGTCAACAAGGTCATGACCCACGATCCGACCTGCGGCGCGATGCAGTGGTTCCATCCGCTCGCCGATACGGACCAGGCGACGATGGGTGTCGCCGACCAGAACGTGTTCAGCGGCACACTGCTCGGCACCAAGTGGAGCGACCCGAACAAGCGCTCGGCGTTCTTCGGCACCTTCTCGCGCTAGTTATTTCATCGGGTAGGCTCTTTTCGGGCCTACCCGATGATTCTCCCGGTTCTTCCTTCCGCTTTTTTACGAAGCCACCAAACTCACGAAGTCGGTTTTGTACTGATCGTGTGCTCGTGTCTTCGTGATAAAAAGACATTCAAATGGAGTTGACCGGCAGAGTCGCCCTGATCACGGGCGCGAAGCGAATCGGGGCGGTCGTTGCGACGGAGCTCGCCGCCCGCGGCGCCGACGTCGCGATTGCTTACCGTCACTCGCGGGCCGAAGCGGATCAAACTGTCGAGCGTGTGAACGCGGCCGGCCGCCGAGGCGCTGCCCTTCAGGCCGACCTTTCCAACGCCGACGCCTGCAGTGCCCTGGTATCCCGCGTTGCGGAAGAATTCGGTAGGCTCGACATCCTGATCAACATGGCCTCCGTGTACAACAGCGTCTCGTTCGACGAGCTGTCTGCTGCCGAATGGGACAAGGTGATGGACACGGACTTGCGCGCGGCGTTTCTCTGCGCTCACGCGGCGGTGCCGCACATGCGGAAGCAGGGCGGCGGCCGTATCATCAACTTCAGCGACTGGATCGCCAGGAGCGGCCGTCCGCGATACAAGGGGTTCCTGCCGTATTACGTCGCCAAGGCGGGTGCGATGGCGCTGACGGAGGCGCTCGCGCTCGAGCTCGCGAGCGACAATATCCTCGTCAACGCGGTGGCTCCGGGCCCGATCCTGGCGCCGCCGGACACGACAGAAGCCGAACACCAGGCCGTCGCAGCCGCCACGCCGCTCGGCAGGTGGGGCGGCGAGGCCGAGATTGCGAAGGCGGTGCTGGCGTTTCTCGAGACCGACTTCGTGACCGGTGAGACCATCCGCGTGGACGGCGGTCGCCACCTCAAATAGCTCAGCGCGCTGGTTCGTTCGGTCTGAGGTGTTCGAGGGTGAAGTCGAGCATCGCCCCGTGCATGTGCCTGATGAGCGAGGGGTCGGTCACGCCGTGGCGGGTCTTCGGGTAGATCATCAGGCTGAACGGCTTGCCGGCGTGCTGCAGCTCGTACGCCAGCTGCATCGTGTTCTGCACGTGCACGTTGTCGTCGATGGCGCCGTGCATCAGGAACAGCGCGCCGTGCAGGTTCGCAGCAGCAAACCGCGGTGAGCTGTTCCTGTAGCCCTCGGGGTTGTCCTGTGGCAGCCCCATATACCGTTCGGTGTACACGGAGTCGTAGTTCCGCCAGTCGGAGACGGTACCGCCGGCAATGCCCATCGTGAAGCTCGTGCTGTGAGTCAGCGCGTACGCCGTGAGGAACCCCCCGAAGCTCCATCCGTTCAGCCCGATACGCGTTCCGTCGACGTAAGGTTGCCGTTTGAGCCAGCTCACGCCGTCTTCGATGTCGCGCAGCTCGACCTCGCCGAAGTGTTTGAACACCTGCCATGTGGACTCGAGCCCCTTGCCGCTCGCGGTCCGGTTATCGCAGATCCACACGATGATCCCGTGCTGCGCGAGCAGCTGGTGGTACATCTGCTCTGATGTCCACGCATTGCGCACTTCCTGGCTGTGCGGGCCGCCGTACGTGAACTGGTAGACCGGATAGCGCTTCGACGGATCGAAATCCGGCGGCTTGATCATCATGGCTTCCATGACGAAGCCGTCGCGAGTCTTCACCTGCACGAACTCGGGCCTGGCGAGGCGGTACTCTGCCAGCGCGGGGACGGGGTTCTGATGGAGCACGCGGACGTCGCGTCCGTCGCTGCGATAGAGCCGCACTTGAGGAGGCGTTGACACGTCGCTCCACCGGTCGATGAAAAAGCCGAACCCCGGGCTGAATTCGGCCCGGTGCGTGCCGTCCGACTTCGACAGCCGTTCGAATCCGGTGCCGTCCAGCCTGACGCGATACACGTCGTTTCCGATGGGGCTTCTCTCCGTGCCGGAGAAGTACACCCAGCCGCCTTTCTCGTCCGCGCCGTGCAGGGTGCGGAGTTCCCACCTGCCGGTGGTGACCTGCTTGATCAGCGTGCCGTCCGCCGAATAGTGATAAGCGTGGGTGAAGCCGGACCGGCCGCTCAGCCACAGAAACGATCCATCCCCGAGCCACGTGGGCGTCGTCGTCTCCTCCGCGTTGATCCAGTAGGGGCTCGTCTCGTGAAGAATGGTCGTCGGCATGGATGCAACCGAGGAGACGTCGAGCAGATTGACATCGAGCCACGACTGCGTACGGTTCTGCACTTCGTACACCAGGGCGCCCGCCGGGGTCCATGCGACGCGGACGATCAGGAAATCGGATCCGTATTTCGATGTGTCCGCCCATCGGATATCGGCGGGGCCACCGTCCGCGCGGACGATACCGAGCTTCACGGCCGGATTCGGGTCCCCGGCTCTCGGGTACTGCCAGGTTTCGACGCGGGGAGCGTAGCTGATGTCATCGAGCGTGATGTACGTGGAGACCGGGGAGTCGTCGATGCGGAGAAACGCGAGCCGCGAGGAATCGGGACTCCACCAGTAGGCGCGCTGCTGGCCTCGCCCGTAGATTTCTTCCTCGTACACCCAGTCGAGCTTGCCATTCAGAATGCGGGCGCCTCCGTCGGCGGTGAGAACTGTTTCGCGGAGCGTCGCCGTGTCGACGGCGTAAAGATTGTTCGCACGAACGAAGGCCACTCTGGCGTCGTCCGGGCTGAATGTCGGCTCCTCTTCGTCACCGGGCGCTGATGTGAGCCGCACTGCCCGGCCGGTGGCAAACGCGCAAAGATACAGATCATCGGCGATTGTAAGGACGGCCTGCGTGAAGTCATGATTGAAGACGAGATCGCGGGACCGAACGATCCGGCGCGCATCCTCTGCCGCGATGCCGGGCAGCGCCGCAATCGCTGCTTCCGCCCTGGCGGCGTCGAACAACGGCACACTCGAGCCCGACGTCGCGTCGACTTTCATCCAGTCCACGGCCTCGCGTCCGTCTTCGGCGGTGCGGGGCCAGGCGTAATGATTGGCGTCGATCCACGCGAACGCCGGCGCGGGCGTGCCGCTGAAGTTCACGCGTGTCGCCGGACCGTCGATGACGTCCAGGGTCAGCGGCTTCTGTTGCGCGGACGCGGCCGCTGCAACCAGGCAGACGCAGAATGTCACGCATACGGGCGGGCGACAGCGGAATCGTCCGAAGTCCATCGCGTCCAGTATAGTCAACCGATGGCGTCACTCACGTTTCTGGGAGCGGCAGGTACAGTCACCGGCTCGAAGCATCTGCTCGACCTCGGGACGCACCGCGTGCTCGTGGATTGCGGGCTGTTTCAGGGGCTGAAGGAACTGCGGATGCGGAACTGGGAACCGTTTCCCTTCGACGCGGCGCGTATTGATGCCGTCGTGCTGACGCACGCGCACCTCGATCATTGCGGCTATCTCCCGAGGCTCGTCGCCCAGGGGTTTCGCGGCAGGATCTTCTGCACGCCGGGCACCCGCGATCTGTGCACCATCGTGCTCCCGGATTCGGCGCACCTGCAGGAGGAAGAGGCTCGTCACGCGAACAAGCACGGGTACAGCCGCCATCAACCGTCGCTGCCGCTGTACACGCAAGCCGACGCGTCAAGGGCGCTGTCGCAGCTGCAGCCGGTAGGGTACGAGCGGCCGGTGCCGGTGTTGCCGGGTGTCGAGGTCGAATTCGTGAACGCCGGCCACCTGCTGGGTTCAGCGTACGCGCGGATTCACGCCGGCAAGCGCACGCTCCTCTTCGGCGGCGACCTTGGCCGGTACAGCCGGCCTGTCCTTCCCGATCCGCTGCCGATCGATCACGCGGATATCCTGCTACTCGAATCGACATACGGCAACCGTGTGCACGAGCCCGACGACAATGGCAAACGGCTCGCGAGCATCGTCAACCGCGCGGTCACACGCGGCGGCAAGCTGATCATCCCGTCGTTTGCCGTCGGACGCGTGGAGGAGGTGATTTACTGGCTGAGACGCCTCGAAGAGGAGAAGAGAATCCCGGTTCTACCGGTTTACATCGACAGCCCGATGGCGGCCTCCGCGCTCGAGTTCTACAAGCAGCGCATGCAGGAGCTCGATCCGGATCTCAATGCAGGCGTTCGCGATGTCTGCGCCTTCTGTACGGCCCGCATGACCGTTGTCGAAACCGCGGAGCAATCGAAAGCCCTCACGGCGTCTCGCGTCCCCGCGATCGTCATCGCAGCCAGCGGGATGGCCACGGGCGGCCGTGTGCTGCACCACCTCGCCGCGGCGTTGCCGGACGGTACGAACACCGTCCTGTTTGTCGGCTACCAGGCCGCCGGTACGCGCGGCCGCGCGCTCTGCGACGGTATTCGCCAGGTCAAGATGCTGGGTCAGCTGGTACCGGTGATGGCAACGGTGGAGCAGCTGGATTCCATGTCCGCACACGCCGACGTCGACGAAATCATGCGCTGGCTCTCGGGTTTCTCGAAGGCGCCGGCCATGACGTACCTGGTGCACGGCGAACCAGCGGCCGCCAGCGCGCTCGCTGACAAGATTCGGGCGGATCGTTCCTGGCCCGTTCATATTGCACGGCACCTGGAACAGGTCGAGCTGCCTCTGGAATAGCCATGAGAAAATGGGAAGTTCCGGCGCACAAAATGAAGAAGCGGGATCAAATCAGGTAAACAAGCCGATAGCAAGAGAAGTAGGAGAAGAAGTACGGAAGCACAGGGACGTCCAAACGTGTTGAGGGCGCTGGTGATCATGTCGATTCTGGGAAGCGTGGCGTGTGGCAGCGGTCCGGCGAATGCCCGAAAGCCGGCGGCGAGCTCGACGCCAGCCGACCGGAAATATCTTCTTGAACGCGTAGATGATGCGGCGGTCGTACAGGTGTACGCCGACGGGTTCACCGAACTGTCGCTGAAGGAGAAGACGCTGGTCTGGCATTTGTACCAGGCCGCCCTGGCGGGCCGCGACATTTTTTACGACCAGCGGTATGTCCATAATCTGGACATGCGTGACGTCCTCGAGGCCATCATCACCCACAAATCCGGAATCGATGCCGGGACTATCGCGGAAATCGAGCGCTACACGAAGCTCTTCTGGATCAACAGCGGGCCGTTCGTCAGCCTGACGGCACGCAAGTTCGTCTTGATGTGTACGCCCGAAGCGTTTTCGGTTGCCGCGCACACGGCTGCCCGGGCGGGCGCCGAGTTCCCCCTGAAGAACGGCGAGACACTCGACCGGCTGCTGACCCGCCTCCAGCCGTTTTTTTTCGACCCGGCCGTCGACGCGATGATCACGAACAAGACACCGCCCAACGGGCAAGACATCCTGACCGCCAGCGCGAACAACCTGTATGTCGGCCTGACGATGAAGGATCTCGAGGGTTACAAGGAAGCGCACGCGCTGAACTCACGGCTGGTCAAGCAGAACGGCCGCATTGTCGAGGAGGTGTACCGCGTCAACGGCCGCTACGCCGGGCAAATCAGCGCAATCGTCCAGCACCTCGAGGCGGCGATTGCGTTCGCCAGTGAGCCGATGGCGAAGGCGCTGGCGGCGCTCGTGAAGTTCTATCGCACGGGTGAGAAGTCGGACCGCGAAGCCTACGACATCGCCTGGGTGCAGGACAAAGCGTCGTCAGTGGACACCATCAACGGGTTCATCGAGGTGTACCTGGACGCGCGGGGCATCAAGGGCGGCTGGGAAGGGCTGGTCTTCTACGTGAACCGGGAGAAGACTTCCGAAATCCGGAAGATCGCCGAGAACGCGCAGTGGTTCGAAGATCGCATGCCGTGGGATCCGAAATTTCGAAAACAGGGTGTCAAAGGCATCACCGCCAACGCGATCGACGTGGTCATCGAAACCGGCGACTCGGGACCGATCACGCCGGTCGGCATCAACCTGCCGAACGATCAGGGCATCCGCGAGCAGTACGGCAGCAAATCCGTGTCGCTGTCGAACGTGAACGAGGCCTACGACAAGTCCACGCTTCCGGAGTTCCGCAGCGAGTTCTCCTGGACGCCGGAGGAAGCCGCGCGCGCGGCGACGTGGAACGCGCTGGCTGGCGAGCTGACGACGAACATGCACGAAGTGATCGGACATGCGTCGGGACGCGTGGAGGAGCGGCTGAACGGCAATCCACAGGCGGCGCTCAAGGAGCAATTCTCGGCCTTGGAAGAAGCGCGCGCGGACCTCGTGGCGCTCTACTTCCTGCCGGATCCGAAGCTCGCGGACATCGGACTGCTCGGCCAGGCGGATCAGGATGAAATCGTCCGTGCGGAGTACGAAGCGTACACGCGCAATGCGCTGGTGCAGCTGCGCCGCGTCAGGCACGGCACGCAAATCGAAGAAGATCACATGCGAAACCGCCAGATGGTCGTCACCTGGTTGATGGCGAACACAAAGGCGATCGACGTCCGGAAACGCGAGGGCAAGACGTATTACGTGATGACCGATCCGGCGGCCTATCGCGAGGGCGTCGGCCGGCTGCTGTCCGAAGTCCAGCGCATCAAAGCCGAAGGCGACTATCCGGCGGCGAAGCAGCTGTTCGAGACGTACGGCGTGCATTTCGACTCCGCGCTGCGCGATGAGGTCGTCGCGCGCGTCGAGAAGCTGCACCTGCCTTCGTACACCGGCTTCGTGATGCCACGGCTCGCCGCGGTGCCTGAGGGAGGTCCTGTCACGGATGTGAAGATCTCCTATCCGCAAGATCTGACGGCGCAGATGCTCGAGTACTCTGCCGCCACTCGTACACTTCGTCAGTAACGCGATCCCGCGTTGCCCGCGATATCCTGTAAGCGGTGACTTTTTCCGCGCGCGTTCCGGATGATCTCGGCTTCAATCGGCTGGCACGGGCCGTTCAGCGGGCGAGGACCGCCGGCCCGCTGCTGGATTTAACCGAGTCGAATCCGACGCGCGCAGGATTCGAGTACCCGTCCGATCTGCTGGCGCCGCTGGCCCATCCCCGCGGCCTGATGTACCAGCCGAGCCCGCTCGGCTTGCCTGAAGCGCGCCGGGCGGTTGCCGCCGATTACGCCCGCCGGGGCGTCGCGATCGATCAGGAGCGCATCGTGCTGTCGGCCAGCACGAGCGACGCGTACTCGATGATTTTCAAACTGCTGGCCGACGCGGGCGACGAAGTGCTGGTACCCCGTCCCAGTTATCCGCTGTTCGACCATCTGACGCGCCTGGATGGCGTGACCGCCGTGCCGTACGACCTCGAATATCACGACGCCTGGACGATCGACACGGCAAGCGTCGAGCACGCGGTGACCTCTCGGACAAAGGCGTTGCTGATGGTGAACCCGAACAATCCCACGGGCTCGTTCGTGAAACCCGATGAGTCAAGGTGCCTCCAGACAATCTGCGCCGCGCATGACGTCGCAATGATCTCAGACGAGGTGTTCATCGACTACGAGCTGCTCCCGGGCGCCCGCGCGTCGGCAGCCTCAGTGATCACTGGCGCTCCCGACGGTCCGTTGACGATCAGCCTTGGCGGCCTGTCCAAATCGGCGGGATTGCCCCAGCTCAAGCTTGGTTGGATGGCGCTCGGCGGACCCGAGGCGCTCGTGCACTCGGCGCTCGGCCGGCTCGAACTCGTCTGCGACACCTACTTATCGGTATCCACACCTGTTCAGGCCGCGGCGGCGGAGCTCATCGAGAGGGCTGCGCCGATTCGCGAACAAATCCAGCGCCGGACAGCAGCGAACCATCGTCGGCTGGTCGAACGAGTGGCCGATTTCCCCGCATGCCGCGTCCTGCGGGCTGAGGGCGGATGGTCCGGCGTGCTGCAGGTGCCGTCCTTCAGCTCCGAGGAGGATCTCGTCGTCGCTCTCGTCGAACGGGATGGCGTCATCGTGCATCCGGGCTATTTCTTCGATTTTCCCCGCGAGTCGTATCTGATCGTCAGCCTGCTTCCGCCCGAGGCTGTTTTCGCTGACGGCGTCGATCGCATCCTTCGCCGCGTCTTGTCGCCATCGGGCAGCCATGCGTGACGCAGCCCTCGGCAGGCGGGCGGGATTGCTCATCCCGCTGTTCTCGTGCCCCGGTACCAACAGTTGGGGGATTGGCGAGATCGGTGATCTGGATGCGTTGACCGCGTGGCTGGCCGGCGGCGGACAGCGCGCGCTGCAGCTCCTGCCGATCAACGAGATGGCCGCCGATCAGCACTCGCCGTATTCGGCGATGAGCGCGATGGCGATTGATCCGATTTACATCAGTGTGGGCCTGGTGCCGGAATTTCCAGGCGAAGGGTCGCTCCCGGCCGAGGACCAGGCGTTGCTCGCTCGCGTTCGGCAGCCCTCCGCAATCGACTACGACGGCGTGCGACGGTTGAAGCGCGACGCCCTTCGAACGTGCTACGAACGGTTCCTCGCTCATGAACTAAACCGCGGCACCGAGCGCGCGCGTGCGTTCGCGGCCTTCCTGTCCGAGCAGGCCTGGTGGATCGACGAATATGCGGTGTTTCGCGCTGTCCGGGCCGCGCGCGGCGTGCCCTGGGCCGAGTGGCCCGAGGCGCTCCGGGGGCGGGATCCTGCCGCCCTGGCCGATGCCCGCCGCGGCCTGGCGAACGAGATGGCGTTCCATCAATATCTCCAGTGGATCGCGCATTGCCAGTGGCAGCGCGCGCGATCGATGGCACACGGCGTGGCGCTCCTCGGCGATTTGCCGTTCATGGTGGACGGCGACAGCGCCGACGTGTGGGCACACCAGGACCAGTTCCGGCTCGATGCCACGGTTGGCGCGCCACCCGATGCTTTCAGCGCGACCGGCCAGGACTGGGGCATGCCGGTCTACCGGTGGGACATCGTCTCGGCGGATGATTTCCGCTGGCTCCGCGATCGGGCACGGCGCAACGCCGATCTCTATGACGGCTTCCGCGTCGACCATGTCGTCGGTTTCTACCGCACCTACGGACGGCCGAAGGGAGAAGGCGACCCATTCTTTACGCCGTTCCTGGAGCCCGATCAGATCGCGCTGGGCGAACGCGTCCTGTCCGTCCTTCGCGAAGCAGGTGCGCACGTGATTGCCGAGGACCTCGGCATCATCCCCGACTTCGTACGCGCGTCAATGAGCCGCCTCGGCGTACCGGGATTTCGCGTCTTCAGGTGGGAACGCTTCTGGCACGTGGACGGTCATCCGTACCGCGACCCGTCAGAGTATCCGGCGCCGTCTGTGGCCGTGTCAGGCACCCATGATACGGACACCATGGCGGTCTGGTGGGAGGGAATCCTCGAGCACGAACGCCATCAGATCCTGGAGCTGTCTACAATTCGCCGGCTCGCCGCCGCCATCCCCGCTTTCGCGTCGAACGTCTATAGTCCCGCCGTGCGCGATTTGCTGCTCGAGGCGCTCGCGGCCTCGGGTTCTGATTTGACGCTGATTCCCGTACAGGATGTGTTCGGATGGCGCGATCGCATCAACGTTCCCGCCACCGTGAGCGAAGACAATTGGACCTTCAGGTTGCCTTGGCCTGTCGATCGTCTTGACGAGGTGTCGGAAGCGCGCGAACGGCAGGCCTCCCTGCGAGCGTGGTCGGAAAAGCACGGCCGCATATAATCGCAGGATGGCTACGCTCCGACCATTCCGCGCACTGCGCTCGACGCCGTCAGACGCGCCTGCCGTCGCTGCCGTGCCGTACGACGTCGTCGACACAGACGAGGCGCGCGCGCTGGCGGCGGGCAATCCACTCAGCTTTCTGCGCGTCTCCCGGGCGGAGCTCGAACTGCCGCCCGGCACGAGTCCGTACGCGAATGCCGTTTACGATCGGGCCGTTTCGAACTTCGACAAGCTGAGAAGTTCGTCGCTGGTGATCGAAGACGAGCCCAGCGTGTACTTCTATCGGATGCGCGATGGTGCCCACCAACAGACGGGGCTCGCCGGATGCTGGCCGCTCGACGAGTACGATAACGGCGTCATCAAGAAGCACGAGCGCACGAGGCCCGACAAAGAGGACGACCGTACCCGCCACATGATCGCGCTGGGCGCGCAGACGGGGCCGGTGTTCCTGACCTATCGCGCCGCGGCCGATATCAAAGGAATCGCGACCGCGAGGACGGCGGGGGAGCCGCTGCTGGACTTCGTCGCCGCCGACGGCGTGCGTCACACGATCTGGCAGGTGGCCGGCGCTGATCGCGATGCCCTGGTGGCGGCATTCGAATGCATCCCGGCGCTGTACATCGCCGACGGCCACCACCGCGCGGCGAGTGCGGCCCGAGCGAGGGACGCATTCCGGACTCGGGGTGCCGCGCGTCCGGCTCTCGGAGACGGTGCCGACTTCAACACGTTTCTTGGCGTCGTGTTTCCTCACGACGAGGTGAGAATCCTTCCGTACAACCGCCTCATCAGGGATTTCGGACAGCTGTCGCCTGACGCGTTTATTCAGGCCATCCGGGATCGATTCGATGTCAAACCAGGTCCGGCCACACCAGCCAGGCGGGGCGAGATTTCGATGTACTTCGACGGCAGCTGGCGCACACTCCAGCCCCGTTCCAAGCCTGGCGGCGGAGACGTGATTGGCGCCCTCGACGTGAGCGTACTGCAGCATCAACTGCTCTCACCGGTGCTCGGTATTCACGACGTCACCACCGACAAACGAATCGATTTCGTCGGCGGTGCCAGGGGGACGGCAGAACTCGAGAAGCTGGTCGGGTCGGGGAAGGCCGTCGTCGCGTTTTCACTGTTTGCGGTCAGCGTCGACGATCTCATGGCGGTGTCCGATGCCGGCGCTGTGATGCCGCCGAAGAGCACCTGGTTCGAGCCAAAGCTGCGCGACGGGTTGCTCAATCACCTCATATGAACTCCACTCCTCGCGTGTTCAATTTCTCCGCGGGTCCGGCCGCTTTGCCGCTTCCGGTCCTCGAGCAGGTGCAACGCGACCTCCTCGCGCTGCCCAACGTCGGGATGTCGATTCTCGAAATCAGCCACCGCTCGGCCGAGTTCGAATCGATCCTGGCGGAAGCCGAAGCTGATATGCGGGCGCTCGCCGGCATTCCGGCGAATTACCGAGTCCTGTTTCTGCAGGGCGGCGCCAGCCTGCAGTTTTCCATGGTGCCGATGAACCTGCTGTCCCCCGGAGCGACAGCCGACTATCTCGACTCGGGTTCGTGGGCAGCGAAAGCGATAGACGAGGCAAGAAAGGTCGGCACCGTCAATGTGGCCGCCTCCACGAAAGCGGATAAGTACGTGCGGATTCCTGCCCAGGCGGATTTCAGGCTGACGGCCGGCGCGGCGTACGTCCACATGACGTCGAACAACACGATCGAGGGAACGGAATGGAAGGACCTGCCTCAGATCGGCGATGCCCTGCTCGTGAGCGACACCTCATCTGACATGTTCAGCCGGCCTCTGGATGTCGGCCGCCACGCGCTGATCTACGCAGGTGCCCAGAAGAACATGGGACCGGCCGGCCTGACGGTCGTCATCGTGCGCGACGATCTGCTGGAGCGTTCGCGTGCCCGGGCGGCCGTGCTGCCGACCATGCTCAACTACGCGGTCCATGCCGACAATCGTTCCCTGTACAACACACCACCCGTGGTAGCTGTGTACGTTGTCGGACTCGTGATGAAGTGGCTGACGATGCAGGGTGGCCTGGCCGGAATCGAAAAAGCCAACCGGCGAAAGGCCGCGAAGCTCTATGCCGAGATCGACCGGACGGGCTTTTACAGGGGTACGGCCGTCGCGGAAAGCCGGTCCATGATGAACGTCACGTTTCGCCTGCCCTCCGAAGAGCTCGAAGCGAAGTTCGTCGAGGAGTCGTCCGCGGCAGGGTTCGATGGTCTCAAGGGGCACCGCGCCGTGGGCGGGATGAGAGCATCGATTTACAACGCGTTTCCCGAGGCCGGCGTCGATGCGCTGGTGTCCTTCATGGGTGAGTTCGAACGGCGTGCCGGATAGCCGGCACAGGCGCGGTCGTTACAAAAATACGACAAACCGTTTCAATTCAAAGTCTTGCGAGTAACATCCGGCATGCTACGATGACCCCACTCATCCGCAGCGTGTGAGTGGGAGGTTGCTCGTGCTGGTTTCGCTCGCCATCTGTCTCCTCGCGTCCGCCGCCGTCACGCAGGTCGCCGTGCTTGGCACGACGATTTACCTGCACCGCACTGCCACGCATAAAGCGCTGGAGCTCCATCCGGCGGTCGTCTTCCTGTTCAAGTTCCTCCTGTGGCTGACGACAGGTCTGGCGACGAAGGAATGGGTCGCGGTGCACCGGAAGCACCATGCCTTCACCGATGAAGACGGCGATCCTCATAGCCCGAAGCTGCTGGGTTTCTGGCAAGTGCAGCTCGGGAACGTCTATTACTACATCCGCGAAGCGAAGAAGACCGACGTCATCGAACGCTACGCGCGGGATATCGACGAGGGCTGGTGGGATCGCCATGTGTTCAAGTACGGTATCGCCGGTCTGAGCCTGGGCACCGTGTTGCTGTGCCTGGTCATCGGGCTCTGGTGGGGGCTGCTGGCCGCCGGCATTCACGCGGTGATGTACGTCTTCGTCCTGTCGTCGTCGATCAACGGGTTGTGTCACCACGCCGGCTACAGGAACTTCGACAACACTGCGACCAACATCCGCTTCATCGCGCTGCTCACCGGCGGTGAGGGGCTCCACAACAACCACCACGGCCACCCGCGGAGTCCGAAGTTCAGCTGGCGAAAGAGCGAGATCGATCCCGCCTGGCCCGTCATCAAACTACTGAGCGCGCTTGGCCTCGCCAAGACCTACAAGACGATCGACGAAATCGCCGCGTAGAGCCATTCCATACGAACGCTATCGTTCGGGCGCCGTATGGCGGCGGCCGCGTCGGCGGCGCCGCCGCGGTCTCCGTCCTGAGGGGACGGTCTCGATGCCCGGCAGTCCAGGCGCGGCGTCGGCCCCAGCCGGTTCAGCCGCCGTCTCGGCGAGAATCGCGCGCCAGTGCTCGACGATCTCCGGCGAATCGCCGTGCACTTCGAGCCAGACGAGGGCATCGCGGAAAATACTGCGATGGGCGAGCGCACGCTTGGCGCGCGGGTTCGCGCCCAGATCGCGAAGACGCCGCTGCAGGCTCAGGATCTGGCGAAGCCGTTCAACGTCGTTGCGGGCGAGGGGAAGCTCCCCGAGCTTCAGTCCTGGCGGACGCTTCGGCACCTTACCGTCCGCCTGCGCCACACGCTCGCCGACGAGCGAGATCCCGAGCGGCACGATGAGCGTGCCGAGCAGGATGGCGTTGTTGAGCGTTTCCGGCGTGGCCTGAAACCTGCGGCGGTAGTCGTCGAGCGACGCCAGCGATTCCCATAACTCGTCGCCGACACCCTTGTGAAGCTCGGCGGAGATCGGCTCGAGCAGCCCGATCTCCCACAGGTCGCGGAACGTCCGCTCCGCCGATCCCGCGCGGAGAATCTTGTAGTACTCCTCCAGCAATCGCGGCGGCGAGCTCCTTGCGATTTCGTGTCGATTCTTCCGAATCGCGCCGGCCAGCGGCGGGTCGATGGTGAAATCGAGGCGCGCGGCGAGCGCCACCGCGCGCAGCATCCTGACCGGATCTTCCTTGATTCGCGTTTCCGGGTCGCCAATCGATCGCACGACGCGTGCGGCCAGATCCTCGAGGCCGCCGACGTAATCGATGATCGAAAACGTCGCGATGTCGTACGCCAGCGCGTTGACCGTGAAATCGCGCCGGAACGCATCCTCTTCCGGTGTCCCGAACGTGTTGTCGTGATGGATCAGCCGCTTGCCATCGGCAGTCGACGGATCCGGCGCCGGCACACCCTCGGCCACCACCTCTTCGCCCGGAGCGAGCTGCCGCCTGAACGTGGCGACTTCGATGACCTTGGTGCCGAACTTCACGTGTGCGAGGCGAAACCTACGGCCGATGATCCAGCAGTTGCGGAAGAGCTTCTTGACCTGGTGAGGATGCGCCGATGTGCCGATATCGAAGTCTTTCGGCCGCCGGCCGAGGAGCAAGTCGCGAACGCTGCCGCCGACGAGGTACGCGACGTGGTCAGCCTGACGGAGCCGATAGAGCACCTTGAGTGCATCAGGATCGACGTCGCGCCGCGAGAGCGGGTGCTCGGCGCGCGGGACAATCCTCGGCTCAACCATCGGCGGGCATTGTACCAATTATCCTTTTTCTACCCTTTTTTCAGCCCTTGGCGTCCTTCCAGCTGCGTCCGATGCCCACATCCACATCCAGCGGGACGTTCAGCACGGCCGCCGACTGCATCCGGTCGCGGACGATGGCGGCAAAGTCCTGAGCCTCGGCTTCAGGCACCTCGAAGACCAGTTCGTCATGGACGGTCAGGATCATCCGTGCCTGAGGCGTGGTGGCGAGCGCCTGGTGCACGTCCACCATCGCGCGCTTCATGATGTCCGCGGCGCTTCCCTGGATCGGCATGTTGACGGCGGCGCGCTCGGCGGCGGACCGTCTTTGAAAGTCGCGGCTGACCAGGTCAGGCACGAGCCGCCGCCGGCCGAACATCGTTTTGACGACGCCTGTGGCCCGCCCGTCTTCGAGCGTCCTGTCGATGAAGCTGCGGACGCGTGGGAAGCCCGCGAAGTACGCGTCGATGAACTCCTGCGCGGCCTGGGGCGTCACCCCGATGTCCTTGGCCAGCGTGAACGCCGATTTCCCGTACAGCAGCGCGTAGTTGATCATCTTCGCCGTCGCCCGCAGCGCATGCGGATCGCGCCCGCTGTCGGCGCCGAACATCTTGAGCGCCGTTTGCGCATGGATGTCGTCGCCCCGCTTGAACGCCGCGATCAGCGTCTCGTCGTCCGCCATGTGGGCGAGAACGCGGAGCTCGATTTGCGAATAGTCGGCGGAAATGAGGGTGTTGCCCGGATCGGCGGTGAACGCGCCTCGGATCGCGCGCCCGAGCTCGGTGCGTATGGGGATGTTCTGCAGGTTCGGATCGCTGCTGCTCAGCCGGCCGGTGGCCGCCACGGCCTGGTTGAAACTCGTGTGCACGCGGCCCGTATCGGGGTTGACGAGCAGCGGCAATGCGTCGATATATGTGCCCTTCAGCTTCATCAACCCGCGCCAATCGAGAATCATCCGGGGAAGGTCGTGCGAGAGGGCCAGCTCCTCCAGGACTTCGACGGCCGTCGACGGCGCCTTCGACGCACCGGTTCGTTTGCCGACCGGTAAGCCGAGCTTGTCGAACAGGACCTCGGCCAGCTGCTTGGGCGAGTTGATGTTGAACTCGCCGCCTGCGCGCTCATAGATCTGCTTCATCAGGCGGTTCAGCTCGAGTTCGACTTGCCGCGACTGAACTGCCAATGCCGCCGAGTCGATCCGCACGCCGGCCTGTTCGATGGCGATCAGGACAGGAATGAGAGGCAGCTCCAGGGAGTGGTAAACCTCCGCCACCTCCTCCTTGTCGAGCAGGCCGCGGAGGATCGGAGCGATTTGGCCGGCGAGGTCGGCCCGCTCGCAGGCGAAGTCCAGCGCCGCCTCCACCGGAATATCTCCGAGAGACAATGCCTTGACCCCCTTCCCGCAGACATCTTCCTCCGTCAGCGCCTTGTACGACGTATGCTCCAACGCCAGATCCTCGAGAGGATAGGTCGACCGCGTCGCGTCGACGAGATAGCTGGCGATCATCGTGTCGAGGTCGAGCCCGGCCAGGCGCACACCGTGCCGCGCGAGCACGATCGCGTCGAACTTCAGGTCGTGCCCGATTTTGGCCACGTTGGCGTCTTCGAGCAGCGGCTTCAGCAGGTCAAGCACACCTTCGAGCGGAAGCGACTCGGTATCGCCGAGGGCACGGTGACCGGTTGGGATGTAGTCGGCTTCTCTCGCCGACGTCGAGAAAGCGAAGCCGACGATGGATGCCCGCATGGCCGAAAATCGATCGGGCAGAACCCGGAGCGCGAAACTGCCATTGGCGCGTAGCCGGGCCGCGAGAGACTGGACACCCTCGATTGTGTTGACGATGCGGTACGTTCGCGAGACGCTGGCGGCCGTCGGCGCGTATTCGTTCACCAGGGTGCGGAAGCCCAGCTCGTTGAAGATCTGGAAGCACCGTTCGGGTGTCGCCCCCCTGTAGCGAAGCGCCTCCGGATCGAACGTCACCGGCACATTGACATGGATCTGTGCCAGAGCCCGGCTTTGATGCGCGGCCTCGACGTTGGCGAGGAGCGTTTCACGGCGCTTCGGCGTCAGTTCCGAGGCGTGCGCGATCAGGTTGTCGAGCGATCCGTACTTGCCGATCAGTTCCTTGGCGCCTTTTTCCCCGATTCCCGGCACGCCCTTGATGTTGTCGATCGTATCGCCCATCAGCGCCATCACGTCGACCACCTGATCCGGCCGCACGCCGAACTTCTCCTTCACGCCGGCCTCGTCGTACCACGTTCCTTCGTCGCGGGGGTTGAAGACGCGCACGCCGTCGCGGACGAGTTGGAAAAAATCCTTGTCCATCGTAACGATGGCGACGTCGAATCCCTGCAAGACCGCCGCCTCGACGAGCGTCCCGATCACATCGTCGGCCTCGTAGCGATCGGAAGTCAGGATCGGTACGCCGAGCGCCTCGCAGGCCGCGTGCACCATGGGAATCTGACCGGCGAGTTCGTCAGGCATCGGCGTCCGGTTGGCCTTGTAATCGGTCACGAGGTCGTCGCGGAATGTGCGGCCGGGAAGATCGAACGATGCCGCGATGTACTCCGGTTTGTGTTCCCTCAGCAGCATCCGGAGCATCGTCACGAAGATATAGACGGCGTTTGTCGGCTTTCCCTGGGCGTTGTGGAGCAGCCCGCCCTCGGCGGTTCGAATGGGCGCGTGAAACGCGCGATACATCTGGGAACTGCCGTCGATGAGATAGAGGAGGGGCTTCGCGGGCATCCTGAGTGAAGAGCTTTGTACTATAACATTGGGGCGATGTGGCGTCTTCGGACCGCGATGGCCGTGCTCATCGCGGCAGTGGCGGCAGGCTGTGGAAGCGGGTTGTTTCGTCCCTACGAATACGAAGAAGACGTTTACCTGTCACTTGACGGGTCCGCGACGGTGTACGTCAACGCATCGCTTTCCGCCATTGATGCGCTGCGAGGCGCGCCGTTCGACACCGATCCGCGGGTGAGGTTGGATCGGGATGCCGTTCAGCGGTTCTATACGTCGCCGGTGACGCGGGTTACGGCGATCAACGAAACGCGGCGCGGCGGCAGGCGCTTCGTCCACGTCAGGCTCGAGGTGAACGACATCCGGCGTCTGGGGGAAGCGTCACCTTTCGCGTGGTCCGCCTACGATTTCCACCTGGACGATCAACGGTACGTATATCGGCAGTCCCTCGGCGCACCGGCAGGGCACCCGACTGCCGACTCCGCCTGGAACGGCCGCGAAGTCGTCGCGTTCCGGCTTCATCTGCCCAGCCGCATCGAGTATCACAACGCCGGAGCGAACAACCTGAAGCGGGGCAACATCCTTTTATGGGAGCAGAGCCTTTCTGATCGCCTCCGCGGAACGCCGCTGGTGCTCGACGCGCAGATGCGGACGGACTCTATTCTCTACAGCGCCCTCACGCTCTTCGGCTTCACGTGCGTGGCAGTGGCGGCTCTGTTCGGGATCGTAATCGTGGTCGTCAGGAACAGCGGGTCGAAACGTTCAAGGGGTCTTTCGCGAACCCCTTGAATCGTCGGTCTAGAATCGAACGCCGAATGTCAGGCGGAACGTCCGCGGGGACGTGTACGCCGTCCGATTCGTCGCGGTCCCGAAGTTCGGACCATAGTTCCAGTTCACGCCCTGCACTGGCGCGGCGGTGAGCGGGTTGAATCGCGCCAGCGTTGCTGTCGTCGAGTTAGTCAACACGGCCTGGCCGATCGTGGTCAGCGCCACGTTGCCGCCATTGACGAATACCGAAGCACCGCCGCAGCCGCACAAGTCGAACGTGTTGAAAGCATTGACCAGAACAGCCTGGACGAACAGATCGATGTGACGGCTGGCCGCCGATTTGAGCGTGTAGTTGTACGAAGCTGAAAGGTCCGTCCGCGTCGACGCCTCGGTACGGTAGGCGTCGCGCGCGGTGAAGTAGTAGTTCTCGGTGCCGCTCGAGCCCTGCGGCGTCACGTAGCCGGGGTTCGTGACAAACGGAGCGACATTCACCTGGCCGACTGCGCCATAGGGCAGACCGCTGGCGATGGTTTCGAGCACGCTGAGCGTCAGGCCATCGACTCTGGGCACCCCGTAATTTCCCCACATCGCGGTGCGGTGCCGCTGGTCGGCGGACAAATCGCCCTCCGGACGATTCCACGATGCCTGGGTGTATTCAGGATATTGGAATGCCGACGACGTCACGGGGCCGGCGGTCACATTTTCTCCGTCGAAGTTCCCCCAGAGTTTCGACAACGTATAGTTGCCACCCACATCGGTCCGCCCGGAAATTCGATACGTCGCGGACACGGTCAGGCCGGAATAGCGGCGCTTCAGGTCGTTGGTATTCTCCACCACTGACCGGTCCGCTCTGTTGCCCAGCGAATCCACCACCACGCCGGTCGTCGTGTCGATTCGCTGCGAATAGAAATCGCGGAAATCGCGAAAGGTGAAGTCGCCGCGCACCGCAATCCGATCACTGACTTGCCGGGACGCACCAGCGGCGTACTCGAGCGCGTTGGGTGAGGAGAGTCCGTTCGGAATCGTGATTGACACGCCCGGCACCTGTGCGCCGGAGAGGGGCACGCTCGTGCACAACCCCTTCGCGTCGGCCTTGCACCAGTCGATCACGGTTTGAATCGCCGCCGGCGACGTGACGAGCGTTGCGGCGTTCGCGTTGGTGTTGATTTGCGGCCCGGAGTACGCCCATGAATAGGCGGCGGTATTGCCGGCATTCGAACTGCTGTCGGCAATCGTGTTCGCGACAGCCGAGACGTACTTGGCAAAGCTGGCCGTGATGGACCATCGGCCTTCGCCTGTCGGATCGTAGATCACCCCGAACCGCGGACTGACCCCGCTGTCATTCGCAGTTAGGACGCCGAGACTGTTCTCGCCGTGATTCTTGTCATACCGCAACCCGAGATTCAGCGTGAGATGGCCATTCAGCCGCCACGCGTCGTTGTAGAACAACGAGTGGATGCGGAAGTTGGTCCCGAGACTCGGGGTCGGGAGAGGGTTGTACTGCAGGACCGTGTTGCTGTTCAGGAACTGGGGAAAGATATCCGTCCCCCGGATGATGGTCGACGTGCCGATGATGCGATAGTTGCTCCCAGACTGGTAGTTGTCGGATCGCCTGATGTCGTTGAACGTGTCGTACCCGAACTGCATGTTGTGAGAACCGCCGCTCTTCGTCGGCGTGAAATAGGATCCTTTGAGGAACAGGTCGTCGCTGTCGCGCTTTTCTGGCGTACACACACCGCAGAAGGTGGACGTCCAATAACGGAACGCCGTGCTGCCCTTGCTGCGATCGATGAGCAGCGTCCCGTTGACGGGATCAGTGAACGGTGAGCCGGCTCCAGACGATGTCCAGTGCCGGGACGTCACACGGCCCTCGACATAGAGCCGATTCGACAAGACGCCGTTGTAGTTGAGCGTGGTCAGATTCTGGGGATTGCTCGCGTTGAACAGACTCGCCAGATCCATGATGTTCTGCTGGCTGCCGTTGAGCTGGTCCAGCTGAATATTCGTGTAGGCCCCGTAGAACCGGTGGTTGGCGGTCGGCGAGTACGTCAGGTTCACTTCGTACCGCTTCTGGTCGTTGGTCAGCGTGTACGGAATATTCGTGACGAACGTCTGCCGGTTGGCAATCTGGTTCTGCAGGCGGCCGGCGGTAAAAAACCAGAGGTGATCCTTCAGAATCGGGCCGCCGAACGTGTACTCGTACGTGGGGACGACGTGATCGAACTTGACGTCGCCTGGATACGGAGAATCCGCGGCGACCGCTGCGGTCGGGACCGTCTGAGTGCGATCTCCGGGGACGAGGGTTCCGGCAGGCAGTGACGTCAACGCGCGCCAGTCGTCGTTGGCCAGCGAATCGCGAAACGATCCGCTGAACAGGTTGCCGCCGGATTTCGTGATCACGTTGACCACGCCGCCGGTGAATCGGCCGTACTCCGCCGAGATGCCGGCAACGGCGACCGTAGTTTCCTGAACGGCGTCCTCGATGTACAGCGGATTGGCCTGTCCCCGGACGTTCTCGTTGGCATCCACGCCGTTAATGAGATACCGCGTCTCGAACGACATGGCACCGCCGATCGAGTAGTTCCCGTTGGGGCCCGTCGGGTGCGCGGCGGGCGCGATCAGCAGCGTGGCGTTCAGATCGCGATTGGTCGGCAGGGTCTGGATGAAATCCTGCTTGAAATTCGTCGCGACCTGCGACGTCGCCATCAGCGTGTCGACCTGCCGGCCCGTGACGGTCACGGCTTCGCTCACGACGGCGAGGCCTAATTCGACGTCGACCGGGAGGGCTTGCGTGGGCGCAAGCTTGACCGTCTTCGTCACGCGTTCGAACCCGCTCAGCTCGAAGGAAATTGTGTAGATCCCGGCCGGGAGCCCGGGAATCGCGTAGTCGCCGTTGGTCACCGTGACGGTCGATCGAACGCCTTGAAGACTGGAGGAAGCGAGGCTGATCGTGACTCCAGGCAGCGCGAGGCCCTGCTGGTCGGCCACGTGGCCGGCGATCGTCCCGTTGGTTGTTTGAGCCGTCGCGACCGCCGTGACGACCAAGAGCGCGACCGCGGAAAGCAGCCACGTTCTCAAGAAACGCATACACATTCCTCCACTCGTCGACGTCCTGAATCGAGTCCCTCGGTCGCCATCGGAGTTCTATAATGAGCCGTACCCGTCATTCGCATTCTCAGTCTTGCGATCGTGCGCCAGTTCGCTGAGACGAAAACTTCAACATTTTGGATACGAGTCGACACAGCTAGTCCTTACAAGTTTGGGTATCGGTCCGACCCGCATGGAACAATACCGTCGTTGAACAACTACCCATACTGGTGGGACACGGTTTCTGACAGCCGATTGCCGGACGCGGCCCACGGCATCGCGGCGGTATCCCGGCGAACCTCCTTTGATGTGGCCGTGATCGGCGCCGGTTACACGGGCCTTGCGGCGGCGCGCCAGCTCGCCCGATCAGGTGCGTCCGTTGTCGTGCTCGAGCGTGAACGCATCGGATGGGGTGCCAGCTCGCGTAACGGCGGGCAAGTACTGACGGGACTCAAACTCGAGCCTGCCGCACTCGTTCAGCGATTCGGCGAGTCGCGGGCACGCGAGTTGTTCGAGGTTTCCCTGGCCTCGCTGGCGGCCCTGGAAGCGCTCATTCGCGACGAGCGCATCGAATGCGAGTATGAGCGCGCCGGGCACATTCAGGCGGCGTACAAGCCTGCGCATTTCGACGCATTTCGAGACGAGCAGGCGCTGCTCGAGCGCGTCTTCAACCATCGCGTCGCCCTCGTGCCTCGCGCCGATCAGGAAACCGAGCTGGGCACCCGGCGCTATCACGGATTGCTCGTGGACGAGCGTAGCGGCGCGTTGAACCCCGCAAAATATGTGCATGGTCTGGCGCGTGCGGCGGCGCAGGCCGGCGCCTGCATCCAGGAAGGCGTCGGCGTCCTCCAGGTATCGCGCGCCGCCGGCGGCTGGACGCTTCGGACCACTGGCACGGAGCTTCGTGCGAAGGATCTGTTCGTTGCCACGAACGGCTACACGGGCCCGGCGACCCCGGCGCTGCGCCGTCGTTTCATCGCCATCGGCAGCTACATCATCGCGACCGGGCCGCTGCCGTCGCCCACGTGGGAACGGCTGATTCCCGGGCGGCGCATGGTGTTCGACTCCAAGAACTTCCTCTATTACTTCAGGCTCACCGCCGATCGCCGATTGCTGTTCGGGGGGCGTGCGGAATTCTCGCAGCCGACGCCCGGCAGCACGCATCGGGCGGCGGAGATTCTCCGCCGGGGAATGGAGACGATCTTCCCCGAGCTGACAGGGACGCCTGTCGACTACGCCTGGTCCGGGAACGTGGCGTTCACTCGCGATCAGATGCCGCGCGCCGGGATACTCGATGGGGCTTTCTACGCGGGTGGATACTCTGGTCACGGCATCGCGATGGCCTCATACCTCGGCGCCCTGATGGCTCGTCGAATCGCGGGCGAGACGTTCGATCATCCGCTGCTCGACACGCCATTTCCACCCCTCCCGTTTTCGCGTCTCTCGGGTGGCAGGCCGTGGTTCCTGCCGCTGGTTGGCGCGTATTATCGGTTCCGAGACTGGCTTGACTGAGACGTTCGACGTCGCAGTGCTCGGCGGCGGCAACGCCGGCCTCTGCGCGGCGCTCAGCGCCCGCGAGCGCGGCGCCTCCGTCATCGTCCTCGAGGGCGCGCCGCGCACTTTCAGAGGCGGCAACAGCCGGCATACGCGGAATCTCCGCTCGATGCACGATGCGCCCACGCCTCTCCTGACCGATACGTACACGGAGGACGAATACGTTTCCGACCTCGTGCGTGTCACCGCGGGGAAGACAAACGAAGAGCTGGCACGGCTGGTCGTTCGCGGGTCAGCCGAGTGTCCTGCATGGATGCAGCGCTTCGGAATCCGGCTGCAGCCGCCGCTGCGCGGTACGCTGCACCTCGGCCGGACGAACATCCACTTTCTCGGCGGCGGCAAGGCGCTCATGAACAGCTACTATGCCGCGGCAGAGCGTCTCGGGATCCGCATTCTCTACGACGCGAGCGTCGTCGGTCTCGATCTCGTCGATGGACGTTTTCGATCCGCGTCGGTGTCAGCAAACGGCGGCGTCGAGACGATTGCCGCACGGTCGGTCGTGCTTGCGGCGGGTGGATTCGAGTCGAATCTGGACTGGCTCAGGGAAATATGGGGAGCGGCCGCCGACAACTTCATCATCCGCGGTACCCCCTATAACACCGGCGCCGTCCTGCGGCTGATGCTCGATGCCGGCGCCCGGCCAGTGGGCGATCCCACGCAGTGCCACGCGGTGGCGATCGATGCCCGCGCGCCGAAATTCGACGGCGGCATCGTCACGCGGCTCGACTCGGTGTCGCTCGGGATCGTCGTAAACGCGCATGGGGACCGATTTCACGACGAGGGTGAAGACTTCTGGCCGAAACGTTATGCGATCTGGGGAAGGCTGGTCGCGCAGCAGCCTGGACAGATCGCTTATTCGATCGTCGATGCCAAAGCCATCGGTCACTTCATGCCGTCCATGTTTCCGCCGAAAGCCGCGCAATCAATCCCCGAGCTCGCGCGTATGCTCGATCTGTCGCCCGAAGCGCTTGCCCGAACGGTCGAGCAGTTCAACCGTGCGGTCCTGCCCGGGTCGTTCGATCATTCTTCTCTGGACGATTGCCGGACAGAAGGCCTGTCGCCGAACAAAACGCATTGGGCCCGGCCGCTCGATACCCCGCCGTTCTGGGGCTATCCGCTGAGGCCGGGTATCACGTTCACGTATCTGGGACTCAAAGTCGACGCGCGCGCGCGCGTTGTCATGACGAACGGCGAACCCGCGGCAAATATCTTCGCGGCGGGGGAGATCATGGCGGGAAACATCCTCGGCCAGGGTTACGTCGCTGGCGTGGGGATGACCATCGGGACGGTGTTCGGCCGGATTGCCGGCGAGCAGGCAGGCCAGCATGCTGTCGCCTGACACGATTCAGCGCGGTCAGCACGTCATGGCGGTGTGCAATGCCTGCCGGTACTGCGAAGGGTACTGCCCTGTTTTTCCAGCGATGGAGAAACGGCTGATCTTCTCGAAAGACGACCTCGCGTACCTGGCGAATCTCTGCCACAACTGCGGCGAGTGTCTGTACGCGTGCCAGTTTGCGCCGCCGCACGAGTTCGGCATAAACGTGCCGCGTACGCTGGCCGAAATCCGCCTCGAGTCATACGAAGAATACTGCTGGCCGCGGGCGTTTGCCTCCCTGTTCCGGCATGAGGCCGTCAAAGCTGCCGCGCTGACAGCCATAGGCATCAGCGTCATGTTGGTTGCATTCACAGTAGCAGCCGGCGTCGACATCTGGCCGGCTCACCCGGTGGGCGATTTCTACCGTGTCGTCCCGCACGGCGTCATGGTCGCCCTTTTTGGCATTACCGGTGGCTTTGCGACGGTCGCTCTCGCGATCGGCTGCCGGCGGGCCTCGAAATCGTTTCAGGCGTCCGGCACGATCCCGATCGCCGGCCCCGCGGCTGACGGTGGCCCGGCGGTTCAAGGGCTGCTGGACGCGCTCACCCTTCGCCATCTGCACAGCAGCGGAACCAACTGCACCAGCTCGGAAGAACAGCGCTCTCCATGGCGGCGCTGGTTCCACCACTTGACGATGTACGGGTTCGCGCTGTGTTTTGCGTCCACGAGCGTCGCCGCGCTGTATCACGTCGTTTTCGGGTGGCGTGCGCCGTACGGCTACGGTAGTCTGCCGGTCGTGCTCGGTACGCTCGGCGGTGTGGGTCTGCTGGTCGGCCCTCTCGGGTTGTTTGCGCTTCGGCGCCGCCGTGATCCGGCGCTCTCCGATCGCTCCCAGGCCGGGCTCGATGAGTCGTTCATCTTCATGCTCCTGATGACCAGCGCCACCGGTTTGCTCCTTCTGGCCTTCCGCGGCCAGCCCGCCATGGCGGTGCTGCTCATCGTCCATCTCGGCTTCGTCCTGGCTCTGTTCGTGACGATGCCGTACGGAAAGTTCGTGCACGGGTTGTATCGAACGGCGGCGCTGCTGAAGTACGCCTCTGAGGCGCGCACGTGAGCTTTGCTTCATCCGTTGCGGATGGCTCTTCGGCGGCGGCGCGGCTCGATCGATTGCCCATCTCCGGTTTCCATCGGGACATCGTCAAGCTGCTCGCCTTCATCTTTTTCTTCGAGCTGGGCGACTTGAACAGCTTTGCGTTCGCCGCACCTGGCGTACGTGAGGCCTGGCACCTGTCGATCGACACGACGAGCTTCATTACGTCGGCCTCGTTCGTCGGCATGTTCATTGGTGCAACGACGGGCGGCGTGTTCTCCGATCGAGTGGGCCGGAAGCGCGCGCTCGTGCTGACCACGCTCTGGTATTCCGGCTTCTCGCTGCTCAACGCGTTCGCGTGGGACACATCGTCGCTGTTCGCATTGCGCCTTCTGACGGGTGTGGGCCTGTCGGCAATGACGGTCATCGCGATGACCTACATCAGCGAGATGTTTCCCGCCGGCGTGCGCGGAAAGTACCAGGCCAGGATTCTGACGATTGGCCTGTGCGGCATTCCTGCGACGGCTTATGTCGCCCGGTTCATCATCCCGATCGCGCCGTGGGGGTGGCGTGCGGTGTTCGTCTGGGGATCGCTGGCGATCATTTTTCCTTTTCTGGCGGGCCGCCTCGAGGAATCACCGCGCTGGTTCGAGCATCGCGGTCGAACAAAGGACGCCGACGGGGCCCTGACGCGAATCGAGGCACGCGTTCGACAGGAAGTCGGCGACCTGCCTCCGGCAGCCCCGGCGGTGCCTTCAGCGTCCCGTCCCGTCGGGTTCCGCGAAATCGTCGCGTCGGGCTCGCTGGGCCGTCTCGTGCTGCTGGTCAGTGTCTGGATTTTCCAGACGATGGGCATCTACGGTTTCCTGTCATGGGCACCGACGCTGCTCGTCGAACACGGCTTCACGGTCGTTCAGTCGCTCGAGCGCTCGTCGGCGATTTCCATCGGCGCCGTGCCCGGCGCCTGGATCGCGTCGCTGCTGTCCGACCGCTGGGAGCGCAAACACCTGATCGCGATTGTCGCGCTGGTGATTGCGTGCTGCGGGCTGAGCTACGGCCTGAGCTTCAGGACGACGACGATCGTGATCTTCGGGTTTCTGGTCGCGATGTCGCAGCAGGTGTTCGCGGCGTTGCTCTACGCGTACACGCCGGAGTGCTTCCCGACACAGGTCCGAAATACCGGGGCCGGGCTTTCGTACGGCATCGGCCGGCTCGCCAACGCTTTCCTCGGCGCCTTCATCGTCGCGTATCTGTTCCAGCGGTACGGATACATCACGGTCTTCATCTACATTGCGGTCTGCTGGGCGACCGTGGCGGTGCTCATTACCGCATTCGGTCCGAAGACGAGGGCGCAGACCCTGGCATAGCGCGCATTTCCTCGCGTGCTGTGCCAATCTTCAGGTGTGCGGGTAGCCTGTTGCTGCACTACACGCTTCCGATCAGTTGAGGTCGCGCGACAGGATCAGCTTCAGGGTCAGACGGTCGGTGGCGGATGTCAGACCGACTCCCACACCCGCCTCCATTTCGAACCATTTCGCGGCATGATTGACGACGCCGTACAGCTGATGACCCTGCTGGCTGGCGGAATAAAAATCGTGAAGCGGCCCGAAGTCGGCGTATTCCTCGGCGGCCACCGCCCACGTTTTCGAGAGGTTATAGGCCACTCGCGTGGCGGGCGCGAAGTCGAGATTTTTCAATCCATCGTACGCCGTATCGAGAATCGGGTTGACGATGAGATCCCACGCATGGAGGTGCCAGCCGATGATGGGGCGGACTTCCGACGTGAAGCGATTCTCGTCCCAGTGCTTGGCGTTGATGCTGAACTCGAAATTGGCGCCGTAGAAAAACGTTCGATCGTCTGCGTGCGGCGACGCAAATAGTGCGCGCAGCTTGAACCCGTCGAGTCCGCCGTTCCCGTCCTTGCCCACGCTGTACAAGGGCATGTAGAGTCCCGCTTCGAACCAACGCGTGACGCCGTACGCCCACTCGGGCACGCCGTTGAACGACTTGTCGGCCACGAGCGCGCCTGGATATGCGGGCGTGTCGGAACCGATCGGCGTGAAGTTGTTATGCCACGTGAGGTTGAACGTGCCCTTCGCGGCCAGGCCTCCGTCGTACACCTGGATCTCGTCCGTCTGGGCCTGCAACATCCTGACGTCGAGCACGCAAAGGAACACGAATACAAGCAGCAGCAGCCATCCGGATAGCGGCGTCAGGCACTCGTCAAGCAGCCTCTTGCTCTTCATCTTGTCCATGCTATGCCCGCGCCCGTTTCCTGGCCCTCGCTTCAGGCTGCGCCTCGACCCGTTGGGGTTTTTTCTTCGATCCGCTGATGGAGTCCAGGCTCCTTCGCAGCGCGTCCATCAGGTTCACGACCTTGGGCGGCGCCTCGACCTCGGGAGCGACAATTTCACGTCCCTCCACCTTGGCGGCGATGATCTGGCGCAAGCCGTCCTGATACTCGTCGCGGTACGCCTTGAAGTCGAGCTCGCCTTCGAACGTGCTCATCACCTGCCGCGCGAGCTTCACTTCCTCGGCTTTCACCTTCGCCGGCATGTGTCCGAGCTCGTCGATGCCGTCCATCGCCCGGATTTCTTCGGCGTGCCTCAGCGTGTACATGATGAGGCCGCGCTCCCGCGGCTGCACCTTCACCAGATACTCGCGGCCATATAAGGCCACTTTGCCGATCCCCGCCATGCCCTCCATTCCCTCGCGGACGACGGCAAACGCCTCGGAGGCTACAGGCCCGTCCGGCGCGAGATAGTACGGGCGCTCGAAGTAAATGGGGTCGATCGCCGAGTCGTTCGTGAACTTCTCGAGATTGATCACACGCGTCGAATCCACGCGGACCTTCTCGACGTCCTCTTCATCCATGACGACGTAGCGTCCTTTTTCGAATTCGTAACCTTTGACGATGTCCGTGTTCGGCACCTCGCGCTCGCACTGTGGACACCAGCGTTTCTGCTGAATCCTGGTCTGGCATTCCGCATGCAGCTGGTTGAAGCTGAGGGTCGCGCCGGCATCGGTCGCCGGGAACACTTTGATGGGAATCGTGACCAGGCTGATTTTCAGGTAGCCCTTCCAGGTTGGTCGAGCGGGCATGGGTCAGGCCTCAATTAAACGTAGAACGTAGAACGTAAAACGCAGAATGAGTATAGAACGGGAACCGGCTCAGATAGTCGCATGAGGATCGCAGCAGAATGTAGAACACGAACACGCGCGATGCAAAGCAGAAAACGCCTCTATGGTCAGATTCACGCTTAACTCATCACGATTGTCACCGGCACAGTTCATGGATCGAACTGATGGATGCACGCGGTGGACATCAACGAACGGGCATCCCTGTTCGCGTGCCGCGTTATCGAACTGTCCCAAAAGTTAAATCAAGCAGGAGCAGTAGCGCGGCACGCCGGGCTTCAACTCCTTGGTTCAGGCACGTCGATCGGCGCCAATCTCGAAGAGGCAACGGGGGGCCAGACGAAGCCCGATTTCGTCTCAAAGGTGTCGATTGCCCTGAAGGAAGCGCGAGAGGCGAAGTATTGGCTTCGCGTGATCGACGTGGGCGTGCTAGTTCAGAACGAGAACTTGGGGGCAGACATACAGGAAGCGGACGAACTGATCGCAATTCTCACGACGATCCTGAAGCACGCCCGCGAATCGCCGTCGCGGGGATCGTAACCGCCGGGGGCATTGGCGGAGCCTCGTGCTGCGTTCCGCATTCTACGTTCTGCATTCTACGTTCTACGTTTCTACTTCTCCTTTTCTCAAATTTCCCCCGCGACCGCCTTCATCATCTCCGCAGTGCTCGCCTTGCCCCCGAGATCGGGCGTCCGTACCTTGCCGCCCGACACGACGCGCTCGATGCCCGTCACGATGCGGTCGTGCAGATCCTGGTGTCCGAAGTGCTGGAGCATGAGCGCGCCCGCCCAGATCGCGCCGATCGGGTTGGCGATGCCCTTGCCGGCGATGTCGGGCGCCGACCCGTGAATGGGCTCGAACATCGACGGATAGTCGCGCTCCGGATTGATGTTTGCGCCCGGCGCGACACCCAGGCTCCCTGAAACGGCGGCGCCGATATCGGTCAGGATGTCGCCGAACAGGTTCGACGCGACGATGACGTCGAGCGTCTGCGGATGCGTGACCATGCGCGCCGCGATGGCGTCCACGTAATACTTCTGATAGTTCACCGTGGGGTATTTGGCCGCGACCTTCTCGGCCACCTCGTCCCACAGCACCATCGAGTGGCGCAGGGCGTTCGACTTGGTGGCATTGGCGAGCATCTTCCGCGGCCGCTTCGCCGCAATTTCGCACGCGTAACGGACGACACGCTCGATGCCCGTGTACGTGAAGACGCCCGTCTGCTCTGCAACTTCGTACGTCGTTCCCCTGTGAACGCGGCCCCCGACGCCGGAATATTCGCCTTCCGTGTTCTCGCGGACGCAGATCATGTCGATCTCCGCCGCGGTGCGGTTGGCAAGAGGCGAATTCAGGCCCGCGAGCAGCCGCATGGGGCGGAGGTTGATGTACTGATTGAAATGCTTGCGCAGCGGCAACAGCAGGTCGCCCGCCGAAATGTGGTCGGGCACCGTGGGCGCGCCGATCGCGCCGAGATAGATCGCATCGAACTTCGCGAGCCGCTCGAACCCGTCCTCGTCGAGCATGCGGCCGTGCTTGAGATAGAACTCGCAGCCCCACGGCAGGTCCGTGAAGGAAAGCGAGACGCCCGTTCCCTTCGTGGCCGCTTCAAGCGCCGCGATACCCGCCGGGATGACTTCCTTCCCAATCCCGTCTCCCGCAATTACCGCAATCCTGTGTGTCGTCGCCATGTGCCCTCAAGTTTGGTGCGTTCTCGAGTGCGGACGTTCAGGTCCGCCTCGTTCGGCAGGCCTGAAAGCCTGCACTACTTCACGTCCGTCCTGCGAAAAACCAGTAAGGTTACCATCCACACCCCCACGGCGGCAGCGAGGCCCGCGACGGCGGGAGTCAGCGCGCCCCATCCGCGGCCGCCCGTCTCGAGATGGACGAAGATCGCCGCGCCGACGCCCGCCGCCATGGTCGCGAGCGCGCCCGCCGACGAGGTTCGTCGGACGTACAGCCCGGCGAGCACCGGCACGAACAGAGAGACGCCGATCAGCGTGTAGAAAATCGTCAATGCATTCACGACGCTGCCGAGACCAATCGCCAGCGCCGTGCCCAGCGCGCCGGCCGCAACGGCCGTCAACCGCGCCGTCCGCAGCACAGCGGAGTCCGCCGCCGCCGGATTCACGAAGCGCTTGTAGAGGTCCTGTGACAACGACGTCGTCAACATGAACAGCACCGCGTCCGCGGCGCTGATCTCTGCCGAGAAGACCGCCGCCAGGCCCATAGCGCCGACGAACGGAGGCAGCGTGTGGACGAGAATCATCGGCAGCGCGGCGTCCCTCGAATCCAGCGACGGAAACTGAGACCGGGCGATCATGCCGAGGACAACGGGAACGATGGCGAATGCGAACAGGCCGGCCGCGTTCAGGCCGACCCCGATGTTCACGGTGCGGTCGTCGCGCGCGCCGAAGATCTTCTGCAGCAGCCCGGGCGAGACAATGAACGGCGGAACGATTACGGCCAGCGTCAACACGCCCGGCGAACTGACGGTCCAGAACTGCCAGTAATTCGTGCCGGGCTGCACGAGTGCCAGGCTGCGCCAGCCGCCGGCGGCTGCCAGCGCGAGCGGCAAGGCGACAGAGAAACCAGCCAGCTTGACCCCGAGCTGCAGCACATTGACCCAGGCGGCGGTCAGCAGCCCGCCCGCCGTGAAATAGACCGTGATTGCCGCCCCGCCGATGGCACACCCGACCCACGGAGCCGTCCCGGCGACGGCGCCGATGATCGACCCCATCGCCCAGAGCTGTCCCGCAAGGATGAAGAGCGATCCGAGCCAGAGGATGGCGGCAGCCAGGCCGCGGACGGCAGCGCTGTACCGGTGCTCGAGATAATCACCGACGGTGCGGAGTTGATGTGCGGCTGCCTCCCGTCGCATGGCGGGACCAATCCAGAAGGCGAGCACGACCGAGCCGACGGCCGCCGAGCCGACCCACCACCACGCGGCGATACCGTTCGCGTAGCCGAGGGCGGCCGCGCCGACCGTCGATCCGGCGCCGATGTTCGCAGCGAGCATCGTCGAAAACAGCAGCCCGGGGCCGAGCTGCCGGCCCGCAACAAAGAAGTCGCCGGCGCCGCGCACGCGGCGTCCGATCCACAGACCGAATGCCATCAGTACGAGCGCGTAGCTGAGGAGAACGACGAGATGGAGGTTCACTTCAGATCGCGAACGGCGGGAATACCGGCGACGCCCGTGGCCTGGCGCGCGGCACGCACGATGGCGTCGGCCATCACGTCCGCGGCGAGCGCGCCCACCTGGCCGGCGTCCGATACCGTGGCGCCCGTTGCAAGCGTGAAGATGACATCGCCGTCTCCGGGCGTGTGAGCGGGTGCGAGCGCACGGGCGTAGCCGTCGTGCGCCATCTGCGACACGCGGGTGGCCTCGGTCTTCGTCAGGCGCGCGTTGGTGGCGATGACACCGAGCGTCGTGTTCTGCCGGGCAGCCGGCGTCGCGGATGTGCCCGCCCGCAGCATTTTCCTGGCGTCGGCGAACCATTTGCCATCCGGCGTCC
>Ga0136846_1229133_pt1 | contig 54906 bp, 41 predicted proteins | sample HopSoiMetagenom2_FD_96841 | JGI IMG/M metagenome (GOLD analysis project Ga0136846, IMG submission 96841) | Grasslands soil microbial communities from Hopland, California, USA - 2 Assembly 2016 (version 4) | ecosystem: Environmental > Terrestrial > Soil > Grasslands | place: USA: Hopland...
ACGCAGCCCCACTCGCCACACCAGGGCGGGTGGGGCTGCTTTTTTTTGGGCGTCTTGATGTGGGTAAAAATCTATAGACTCTCCTGACAAAAAATTGCAAAAATCTCATGTAAGCTTCATGACAGGTACAAAAACGGATACGCAGACCACAGACACCGAGACAGATCGCGCGCAAGCCCGCCCTGGGCTGACGTCACCCACACCAACACCAACGTACTGAGGAGAGACCCATGCTCATTGGGGTACCCGCCGAAATCACGGCCGGAGAAACACGCGTCGCCATCACGCCCGAAACGGCCAAAAAACTCAAGGCCCAGGGGCACACCATTCGTGTGCAGTCGGGCGCCGGCGTCGCCGCCAGCGTCACCGACGAGGCCTATACGGCCGTCGGCGCCGAGATCACCGACGCGGCGGGTGCTTACGGCGCCGACATCGTGCTCAAGGTGCGTTGCCCGCTCGACAGCGAAATGGGCCTGGCCAAAGCCGGTGGTGTGCTGGTCGGCATGCTCAACCCCTTTGATGCAGCGGGCCTTCAGCGCCTGGCCACGGCAAAACTCACATCCTTCGCCCTCGAAGCCGCCCCGCGCACCAGCCGTGCGCAAAGCATGGACGTGTTGTCGTCACAGGCCAACATCGCCGGCTACAAGGCCGTGATGATGGCCGCGGCCGAATACCAGCGCTTCTTCCCGATGCTGATGACAGCGGCCGGCACGGTCAAGGCCGCCCGTGTGGTGATCCTGGGCGTCGGCGTGGCCGGCCTGCAGGCCATTGCCACCGCCAAGCGCCTGGGCGCCGTGATTGAAGCCAGCGATGTGCGTCCCAGCGTGAAAGAGCAGGTCGAATCCCTGGGCGGCAAATTCATTGACGTGCCCTACGAAACCGACGAAGAGCGCGAAGCCGCTGTCGGTGTGGGCGGCTATGCCAAGCCCATGCCGGCCAGCTGGCTCGATCGCCAAAAGGCCGAAGTCGCCAAGCGCGTGGCGCAGGCTGACGTCGTCATCACCACCGCATTGATCCCGGGCCGCCCCGCGCCCGTGCTGGTCACCGAAGACATGGTCAAGGCCATGAAACCCGGCAGCGTGATTGTCGACCTGGCCGCACCGCAAGGCGGCAACTGCCCGCTGACCGAGCCCGGCAAAACGGTCGTCAAGCACGGCGTGACGCTGATCGGCCAGACCAATGTGCCGGCCCTGGTCGCGGCCGACGCCAGTGCGCTCTACGCACGCAACCTGCTCGACTTCCTCAAGCTCATCATCACCAAAGAGGGTGAACTCAAGGTCGACCTTGAAGATGACATCGTCGCGGCCTGCCTGATGACGCAGGGTGGCGAGGTCAAGAAAAAATGACCCGTCGATTGTTCCCTGTGCTGGTTTTGGCCGCCGCAGCGGCGGCTTTGCCTGCCCACGCCGAAACCGTCAAGGTGGGCAGGGCCAGCATCGAATTGCCGCAAGGAACCTGGAAAGCACTGGCGTCCAGCGATGGGCAAGATGCGGTGGACGGCAATGGCACGGGCGGCATATTGCCGACCGAAACCCGCTCGTTCGCCTTCATCTCGGGTGGCCGCGTGATGGCTATTCTTTACGTGGACTCGTCAAAGAGCGGGGGGATTCCCGTCAACTGGCTCAATTCCTGTACGGGCAACCAGACTGTCCATGCCCTGAACCTGACGAAAGACCCCAATGCGCTCGAATGCATCCGGGCGTCAATTCCTTTAAAGGCGGAGCTGTATCTCAAGCGCGCCATGCCCGAGGTATTGAGCCGCATGGAGAGCCAGGGCCTGGCCGTGCCGCCTGCCATGCAAGCCATCGGTGTGACGGTGGGCAGTTCGGGCGGCACCAGCATGCACGTCAACCTGCTGGTTGTGCCGGGCTTTCTTGGTTTGCAGGGCGAAGAGGCCTCGAGCCTTCCGGCAAGCGTGAAACCCGGCCAGATTGTGTGGGCGCGCCAGCTGGCGGCGGCTGTCAAAGGCAGCGTCTACTCCATAAGCGGCAACATGACGCTCCCTCCCGTGGCTTTTGCCGCTCCCCTTGTTACTTCATCAACTTCTCAATAGGCGATCATGGAAGCAGTTTCCCCCACCATCATCAACCTGATTATTTTTGTACTCGCCATCTACGTGGGTTACCACGTGGTGTGGACCGTCACGCCGGCGCTGCACACGCCGCTGATGGCGGTGACCAATGCGATTTCGGCCATCGTGATCGTGGGCGCCATGCTCGCGGCCGCGATGACCGAAACGCCGCTGGGCAAAACCATGGGCGTGCTGGCCGTGGCGCTGGCGGCCGTCAACATCTTCGGCGGCTTTCTGGTGACGCGCCGGATGCTGGAGATGTTCCGCAAGAAAGAAAAGAAAGTTGCCGCGCCCGCTGAAGGAGCCGCCAAATGAGCATGAACCTCGTCACGCTGCTGTACCTGGTGGCTTCCGTCTGCTTTATTCAGGCGCTCAAGGGCCTGTCACATCCCACCAGCTCGATTCGCGGCAACCTGTTCGGCATGGTCGGCATGGCCATCGCCATGCTGACGACGGCAGCGCTCATTGTCGAAATCTCGGGCGGCAAAGCCCTGGGCATGGGCTACGTTCTGTTGGGCCTGGTGATCGGCGGGGGCTATGGCGCCTGGCGCGCCAAGACGGTCGAAATGACCAAGATGCCCGAACTCGTGGCCTTCTTTCACAGCATGATCGGCCTGGCTGCAGTGTTTATCGCCGTGGCCGCTGTGGCTGAGCCCTACGCTTTTGGCATCGCGGCCAAAGGCAACCCTATCCCCACCGGCAACCGGCTGGAGCTGTTCCTCGGCGCGGCGATTGGCGCCATCACCTTCAGCGGCTCGGTGATCGCCTTCGGCAAGCTGTCGGGCACCTACAAGTTCCGCCTGTTCCAGGGCGCACCGGTGCAGTTCGCCGGCCAGCACAAGCTGAACCTGGTGCTCGGCCTGGTGACGATAGCCCTGGGCCTGGTGTTCATGTTCACGGGCAGCTGGTCCGCCTTCTTCGCCATGCTGGCGCTGAGCTTCGTCATGGGCGTGCTGATCATCATCCCGATCGGCGGCGCCGACATGCCGGTGGTGGTGTCCATGCTCAACAGCTACTCGGGCTGGGCGGCTGCCGGTATCGGTTTTTCGCTCAACAACTCCATGCTGATCATTGCCGGCTCGCTGGTCGGCTCATCGGGCGCCATCCTCTCGTACATCATGTGCAAGGCGATGAACCGCTCCTTCTTCAACGTGATCCTGGGCGGCTTCGGCGGTGAGGCCGGCACGGCCGCCGCAGGCGCCAAAGAGCAGCGCCCCGTCAAATCGGGCTCCGCCGACGACGCCGCGTTCATCCTGGGCAACGCGGAAACCGTGATCATCGTGCCGGGCTACGGCCTGGCCGTGGCGCGCGCGCAGCACTCGGTGAAAGAGCTGGCGCAAAAGCTCATCGACAGGGGCGTCAACGTCAAGTACGCGATCCACCCGGTGGCAGGCCGCATGCCCGGCCACATGAATGTGCTGCTGGCCGAGGCCGAAGTGCCTTACGACCAGGTGCACGAAATGGAAGACATCAACGCCGAGTTCGGCCAGGCCGACGTCGCCATCATCCTGGGCGCCAACGACGTGGTGAACCCCGCCGCGCACGTCAAGGGCAGCGCCATCTACGGCATGCCCATCCTCGAGGCCTACAAGGCCAAGACGGTCATCGTCAACAAGCGCTCCATGGCGGCCGGCTATGCGGGCCTGGACAACGAACTCTTCTACATGGACAAAACCATGATGGTGTTCGGCGACGCCAAAAAGGTCATCGAAGACATGGGCAAAGCCATCGAGTAAGCCTCGGACCTGCTCACGGCCCAAGCGGGGCTGCCGGGCTTTCCGGCAGCCCCGCGCCGCTAGGACCTCCCGTTTTAGAGAGCTTTCCCTCCTGATTTCCGGGGCTTCCTAGGGAAAACGCAATAGCCACGAAGAGGGCACGCCATGAGAATCCATGGCAGTAAGCAACCCGTAATGGAGAAGACAAGCATGAATGCAGCGACCCCTGACCGTCCGTGGCTCAAAGCCTACCCGCCGGGCGTTCCTACCGATATCGACGCGTCACAGTACCCGTCGCTGGTCGCCCTGATGGAAGAAAGCTTCAAGAAACACGGCAGCCGCGTGGCCTACAGCTTCATGGGCAAGGACATTACCTTTGCCCAGACCGACAGCCTGTCACAGGCCTTCGGCGCCTACCTGCAGAGCCTGGGCCTGGCCAAGGGCGACCGCATCGCCATCATGATGCCCAATGTGCCGCAGTACCCGGTGGCCGTGGCCGCCATTCTGCGCGCCGGCTATGTGGTGGTCAATGTCAATCCGCTGTACACCCCACGTGAACTGGAACACCAGCTCAAGGATTCGGGCGCCAAGGCGATCGTCATCATCGAGAACTTCGCCAACACGCTGGAGCAATGCATCGCCGCCACGCCTGTCAAGCACGTGGTGCTGTGCGCCATGGGCGACCAGTTGGGCATGCTCAAGGGCGCGCTCGTCAACTACGTGGTGCGCAACGTCAAGAAGATGGTGCCGGCTTTCAACCTGCCGTCCGCCGTGCGATTTAACGACGCGGTCGCGCAAGGCACGCGCCTGACGCTCAAGCGCCCCGACATCAAGCCCGACGACGTGGCCGTGCTGCAGTACACCGGCGGCACCACCGGCGTCTCCAAGGGCGCCGTGCTGCTGCACCGCAACGTGATCGCCAATGTGCTGCAGTCCGAAGCCTGGAACGGCCCGGCCATGGCCAGCATGGTGGCCGGCCAGCAGCCCACCTATGTGTGCGCGCTGCCGCTGTATCACATCTTCGCCTTCACGGTGAACATGATGCTGGGCATGCGCACCGGCGGCAAAAACATCCTGATCCCCAATCCGCGCGACCTGCCCGCGGTGCTCAAGGAACTGGCCAAGCACAAGATCAACAGCTTTCCTGCCGTCAACACGCTGTTCAACGGCCTGGCCAACCACCCCGACTTCAACACGGTCGACTGGTCGCACCTGAAGATTTCGCTGGGCGGCGGCATGGCGGTCACGAGCTCGGTTGCCAAGCTGTGGCTTGAAAAAACCGGCTGCCCCATTTGCGAAGGCTATGGCCTCTCTGAGACCTCGCCGTCGGCCAGCTGCAACCCGACCAACAGCAAGGCCTTCACCGGCACCATCGGTGTGCCGATTCCCGGCACCTGGTTCAAGCTGCTGGACGACGACGGCAACGAAGTGCCGCGGGGCCAGCCCGGCGAGATCGCCATCAAGGGCCCGCAGGTCATGGCCGGCTACTGGCAGCGCCCCGACGAGACCGCCAAGGTCATGACGCCTGACGGCTACTTCAAGTCCGGCGACATCGGTGTGCTCGACGACAACGGCTTCTTCAAGATTGTCGACCGCAAGAAAGACATGATCCTGGTGAGCGGCTTCAACGTCTACCCGAACGAGATCGAAGACGTGGTCTCCAAGCTCGACGGCGTGATGGAATGCGCCTGCGTGGGCGTAGCCGACGAGAAGTCCGGCGAAGCCGTGAAGCTGGTCATCGTCAAGAAAAACCCCGACCTGACCGAAGCGCAAGTGCGTGAGTTCTGCAAAGCCAACCTGACCGGCTACAAACAGCCGAAAGTGGTGGAGTTCCGCACCGACCTGCCCAAGACCCCTGTCGGCAAGATTCTTCGCCGCGAACTGCGCGATAAAAAATAGCCGCCGGCAAACCAGTTTTTTAGAGCCTGCAAAGGTTTTCTACAGGGCGGCGCAAGTCGCCCTTTTTTGCGCCCGTACGCATCAGGCAAGGACCTCGTAGGCACAATCAAGCCATGCCCCACACACCCGCCACCACCACTCCCACCGCCATCCTCAGCGCCCTTTTGCAGGAGCAGCAAGGCCTGATGGAGCTGCTGCACCATCCGCGCAAAGTCACCCATGCCGGGCGCGACTTCTGGCTGGGCGACCTGCATGGAAAGCCCGTCGTGCTGGTCCTGTCAAAAATCGGCAAAGTGGCAGCCGCCACCACGGCGACAGCGCTGATCGAGCGCTTCAGCGTGCGGCGCATGGTGTTTACCGGCGTGGCTGGCGGTGTCGGTGCGGGGGTGAATGTGGGCGACATCGTGGTGGCCACCGATTTTGTGCAGCATGACCTGGACGCCTCGCCGCTGTTTCCGCGCTATGAGGTGCCGCTCTACGGCCGCACCCGTTTCGACGCCGACCCGGCCCTGACGGCGCAGCTCTTCAGCGCCGCCACCGAGGCGTTGGCACACGGCCAGGCCAGCCAGGCCTTTCCCGACGCGCGCGTGCACCGGGGGCTGATCGCCAGCGGCGACCGCTTTGTCTCTGGCGCCGGCGAGTCACGCGCGCTGCACGACGCGCTGGCCAGCGCAGGCCACCCCGTTTTGGCAGTGGAGATGGAAGGCGCGGCGGTGGCGCAGGTCTGCCTGGACTACAGCGTGCCGTTTGCGGCGGTGCGCACGATTTCCGACCGCGCCGACGACAGTGCGCACGTGGACTTCCCGAAGTTTGTCGAAGAAGTGGCCAGCCGCTATGCGCATGCCATCGTTGAGCGGCTGCTGGCTTTGCTATAAATTCAGGAGCTGCTTGCCCATGCAGCTATTGGGCTGCGGGCCAAAAGATCTATAAACCCCGTTCACTGCCGGCACAAGCCGACTGTCAGTGGCCGCCCGCCAGCAAAGCCGCATTGCCTCCGGCCGCGGTGGTATTCACCGTCACCGTCTGCTCAGCGCAAAACCGGTACAGGTAGTGCGGGCCACCCGCCTTGGGGCCGGTGCCTGAAAGCCCCTCGCCGCCAAACGGCTGCACGCCCACCACCGCACCAATCATGTTGCGGTTCACATAAATATTGCCCACATGGGCCGCCGCCGCCAGCGCCTGCGCGCGTGAATCGATGCGCGTCTGAATGCCCAGCGTGAGGCCGTAACCCAGTGCGTTGATCTGCGCGATCACCGCTTCCGGGTCTTTCAGATCGCCGCTGCCCCAGCGCAGCACCTGCAGCACCGGGCCGAAGATTTCATCCTTCACTTCGGCCAGGCTGCGCACTTCAAAGGCAGCGGGAGGAATGATGTTTGCTATCGAATCAGTAGCTGCATGCCCACGTGCTTCTTGGGCCACAAGCACTTTTGACGTGGAGCCCAGGCGCTGCAGGTGCTTCTGGATGTTGTCATACGCCTCGCGGTCGATCACCGGGCCGACATCGGTGGCGAGGTCCGCCGTCTCGCCCACCACCAGTTCTTTGGCCGCGCCTTTGATCATCTCGATCACATGGTCGGCGATGCCTTCATGCACACACAGCAGGCGCAGCGCCGAGCAACGCTGGCCGGCGGAGCGAAACGCGCTTTGCACCACCGCGTCGGCCACCTGCTCGGGCAGCGCCGTGCTGTCGACCAGCATGGCGTTGATGCCGCCGGTTTCGGCAATCAGCGGCACGATGGGGCCGTCTTTGGCGGCCAGCGCGCGGTTGATGATTTTGGCGACTTGGGTGGAGCCGGTGAACACCACGCCGGCCACCAGCGGTGCGGCCACCAGCGCGGCGCCCACGGTCTCACCCGGGCCGTGCGCCAGTTGCAGCGCGCCTTCGGGCACGCCCGCTTCATGCAGCAGCTTCACAGCTTCCCAGGCCACGCCGGGCGTTTGCTCCGCAGGCTTGGCGACGACCGCATTGCCCGTTGCCAGCGCGGCTGCCACTTGGCCGGTGAAGATGGCCAGCGGAAAATTCCACGGGCTGATGCACACCCATACGCCGCGCGCCGACAGGCGCAGCTCGTTGGTCTCGCCGGTCGGGCCGGGCAGCGCCACCGGCTGCATGATGCGCTCGGCCTCGCCCGCGTAGTAGCGCAAAAAGTCCACCGCTTCACGCACTTCCGACACCGCGTCGCCCCAGGTCTTGAAGGCTTCTTTCACCAGCAGCGCGCAGAACTTCGGCATCTGCCGCTCCATCGCGTCGGCGGCACGGCGCAGGATGGCGGCGCGCTCGGCGACCGCCACCTTGCTCCATTTTTGATAGCTGACGGCACATGTAGCTATTCGGCTGGAGGCCGATTTGGCATCAAACTCCGGCACCGCCGGCACAGCGGTGGTGGCCAGCGCGGCGAGCAGCGGCGCGCGCATGCTTTGCACCGTCAGGTCCAGCCCCAGGCTGTTGGGCCGGGCAGGGCCGTAGAGCGCGGGCGGCAGCGGCAAGGACGATTCGGGCTCCAGGCGCAGCGGCGACGTCAGCAGCTCGCCCATGCCCACCGATTCGTCGGCCAATTGGTGCACAAAGGAGGAGTTGGCGCCGTTCTCCAGCAGGCGGCGCACCAGGTAGGCCAGCAGGTCGCGGTGGGCACCCACGGGCGCATACACGCGGCAGCTAATCAGCGGGTTCTTCAGCACCTCGCGGAACACGCCCTCGCCCATGCCGTGCAGGCGCTGCAACTCGAACTGGGTTCGCACTGCGGGTTCCGCCGACAGGCCGCCCTTAGGCGGAACAGCCCCCTCGGGGGGCAGCGCAGTACGCGAAGCGACAAGCGTGGGGGCACGTACCCGCGACGCCATCTGCAAAATCGCGGCGATGGTCGCGGCGTTGTGGCCGGCAAACTGCGGGTAGATCGCATCGGGCGCGGCCAGCAGCGCCTGCGCGCACGCCAGGTACGACACATCGGTGTGGTGCTTGTGCGTGAACACCGGGTAGTGCGGCAGGCCCAGCTCCTGCGCACGCTTGATCTCTGAATCCCAATACGCGCCCTTGACCAGCCGGCACATCAGGCGCAGCTTGTATTTGCGGGCGATCGCCGCGATGTGGCCGATGAGTTCCAGCGCGCGAGTCTGGTAGGCCTGCATGGCCAGGCCAAAGCCCTGCCACTGCGGATGATGCTGCGCCACCAGCGCGGCCAGTGCCTCAAACACGTCCAGCGACAACTCCAGCCGGTCGACTTCTTCGGCGTCTATGGTCAGGTTGATGTTGGCCTTGGCCGAGAGCTCGCACAGCCCCCAGACACGCGGCACCAGCTCGGCCATCACGCGCTCGCGTTGGGCGTCTTCGTAGCGCGGGTGCAGCGCGCTGAGCTTGATGGATATACCGTCATTTTGCTCGGTAGCCCTTGCGGCACTTGCACCGGCAGCTATTGATTTAATAGCATCGGTGTAGCTGGCCAGGTAGCGAAGCGCATCGGCATCCGTGCGCGCACCCTCGCCCAGCATGTCGTAGCTGAAGCGCAGGTTGGGAATCTTTTTGCGGCTGTCATCGGCCTCGGCCATGGCGTCAGCAATGGTTTGGCCCAGTACAAACTGGCGGCCCAGCAACTGCACGGCGCGCAGAGTGGCTGCCACCACGGTTCGCGCGCCCAGCTTGCTCATGATGTTGGGCTGGCCACCCTCAGGCAGGAACATTTTCGACATCGCAATGGCCGAGGCCGACAGCCGCGCCATCACCCCATCGCCGGCGCCGTCGAAGTCGGCCCGGCCCAGCTGGTCGGCCGTCAGCGCAATCGCGGTTTCGGCGTCGGACACACGCAGCAGGGCTTCGGCCAACCGCATCAGCGCCAAGCCCTCGGCGCTGGAGATCGGGTATTCCTTGAGCAGGCTTTCCATGGCCCAGAAAGGCGGCGGGTTGTCGCGCACGGCCTGCACCCAGGGCTGGGCCGAATGCGCCGCCGCCGCCCAGTCCAGCGCACCGGCCAGGCCCTGCAAGTGGCCGGCGACGATCTCGGCTTCAGGGCGATAGGGGAAAGGCAGGCGGGGGGACACTGGCATCAGGGGCTCCATAGAGGGTTTCACGGTGAAAGCGGCTGTTCAGGCGCGATACGGCGATATTCCCTTGAAGCGCACCGAATTTCCCGCTAAATTTGCGCCATTCACCGAATAATTCACTACCCATGTTTGAAGCATCCCCAGAAATTGACCGCATTGACCTGAAAATCCTGAATGTTCTGCAGCAGGACGGCCGGATTTCCAACCTCAAGCTGGCCGAAAGCGTGGCGCTGTCACCTACCGCCGTGCTGGCCCGGGTGCAGCGCCTCACGCGCGACGGCTACATCCTGGGCTACGAAGCACTGCTCAACCCGCTCAAGCTGGGCGCCGGGATGATGGTGTTCGTCGAGGTGCTGCTGGACCGCACCACACCCAATGTGTTTGAGGCTTTCAAGGCTGCCGTGCAGGTGCACCATGAGATCAGCGAATGCCACATGGTGGCCGGCGGATTTGACTACCTGCTCAAGACCCGCATGGCCGACATGGCGGCTTACCGATCCTTTGCCGGCACGGTGTTGTGGCAGCTGCCGGGTGTGCGCGAAACCCGCACCTATGCGGTGATGGAAGAAGTCAAAAACACCACCCGGCTGGCGCTGGGGGTGTAGTTTCGCCATCGGCGTAAGCCCCGACGGAACCGGAAAAGACGCGTTTTTCGGTTTTCAAGGCTCTTTTTCACGCTTTCAGCGCCGAAATCACGTGATCAGCGGGCTAACCGCGTTGCCAAGCGGGTGGCCTTGGCTTACCTTGCAGGCACCTAAGAAGCGGATTGCATAGGTCAACCGCAGCCAGGCAACACAGGCCATAGCGCCTTCAGGGAGTCTTACAGATGAACGACAAGCCATGGTTCTCGCGCGCCGCAACACTGCTCGCCCTTTTTTCAGCTTTTTTCGCCTTACCCGCCTTGCTCGCCTTACTCACCTCTCCCGCCCATGCCGCGGAAACCGGGGTGACAGACACCGAAATCCAGGTCGGGCAGTTCGCCGCCCAGACCGGCCCCGCGGCCCAGCTGGGCCAGCGCATGCAGCTGGGCATCCTGGCGCATTTCAATGCGGTCAATGCGGCGGGCGGCATCAGCGGCCGCACGCTCAAGCTGATCTCGCGTGACGACGGCTATGAGCCCGAAAAAGCCGCCGCTGCCGTCAAGGCCCTGATCGAAGAAGACAAGGTGTTCGCGCTCATCGGCTCGGTCGGCACACCCACTACGCTGGCAGCGGTGCCGGCCATCAACGCGGCGGGCATCCCGCTGATCGGCCCCTTCACCGGCGCGCAGGCGCTGCGCGAGCCCTTCAACCGCAACCTCTTTCATGTGCGCGCCAGCTACTTTGACGAAACCGAGCGCATCGTGCAGCACCTGAGCACCGTCGGCATCACCAAAATTGCCGTCTTCTACCAGAACGACTCCTACGGCAAGGCAGGGCTTGAAGGCGTGATGCGGGCCCTGACCAAGCGCAACCTGAAACCAGCCGCCAGCGTGACGGTGGAGCGCAACAGCGTGGACGTTTCAGCGCCGCTGGCGGAGATCCTCAAGGCCTCGCCGGAAGCGGTGATCCAGATCAGCGCCTACAAATCCTGCGCGGCCCTGATCAAGCAAGCTCGGGCCAAGGCCTATGGCGGGCAGTTCTTCAATGTGAGCTTCGTTGGCTCCAAGGCGCTGGCCGAAGAGCTGGGCGACGCCGGCGCCGGGGTGACGATTTCTCAGGTGATGCCCTTCCCCTACACGCCCTCGTCGGCCATCGTGCGCGAGTACCAGCAGCGCATGACGGAGGCCGGCAACAAGGACTTTGACTTCTCCAGCATGGAGGGCTTCCTGGCGGCCCGGGTGTTTACCGAAGGGCTGCGCCGCGCCGGCAAAAACCTGACCCGCGAGAGCCTGATGACGGCGCTGGAGTCGATGCGCGACCACAACATGGGCGGCCTCACCGTCAACTACGCACCCAAAAACCACGAGGGCTCGCGCTTTACCGACCTGACCATCATCGGGCGGGGCGGGAAGTTCATGCGCTGACACCAGGGCGGGCTTGCCAAGCCCCGGCCGCTGGCAATAATGCGAGCTGCTTCTCCCGTGTTTGCCCCACAACAGGAACGCCCCATGAAAAAATTCAACACCACCCTCCTCGCAGCCGCCGCGCTGGTACTGGCCACCGGCGCCGCTGCGCAAACCACCAAGCCCGGCTTGTGGGAAATCACCAACAAGATGCAATCCAGCTCCGGCGAGATGGAAAAAGCCATGGCCAACATGGAAAAGCAGCTGGCCAGCATGTCGCCCGAGCAGCGCAAGCAGATGCAGGACATGATGGGCAAACAGGGCATGTCCATGGGCTCCGGCGCCGGCGGCGGCATGACCATGAAGATGTGCATCACCAAGGAAATGGCCGAGCGCAACGAGATGCCCCAGCAGCAGCAAGGCGACTGCAAAACCACCCGGTCACCGCGCAGCGGCAACACCATGAAGATCGCCTACACCTGCAGCCAGCCGCCTTCCAGCGGCGAAGGCGAGATGACCTTCAACGGCGACACCGCCTACACCATGAAGATGAACACCACGAGCACCGTCAAAGGCAAGCCCGAGAAGATGACCATGGATGCTTCAGGCAAATGGCTGTCGGCGGACTGCGGGAACATCAAACCAAGGAAATAGCCCCCACGGTCGCTCACTGCGTGTAGCTTCCTGCCCCCCGAGGGGGCCGCCCGCCCTGCGGCCCGGCAAAGCCGGTTCCGCGGCTCATGCTGGGTTGGGGAGCTCTCTGCAATCGCTCTGACTAAATCTCTCCTTCCCCGTTCGCCCTGAGGTATCGAAGGGCAGTGCGAACCAGCTCAGCGGCCACCAAAGATCGCCGTACCTACGCGCACCATGGTGCTGCCGGAATGAATGGCGGCTTCCAGGTCGGCGGTCATCCCCATCGACAAGGTGTCCATGGGCGCGGGCAGCACGCCCGCTGAATTTATCTCATCAAAAATGGCCCTGGCCCGCGCGTGGACTGCACATGCCGCTACAAAATCAATAGCAGGCTCCGGAATGGACATCAGGCCGCGCAGCACCAGGCGCGGCAATTGGGCCACCTCTTGCGCCAGCGCCAGGACTTCATCCGGCGCCAGGCCCGATTTGTTGGCCCCGCCGTCCACATTGATCTGCAGGCAGATCTGCAGCGGCGGCAGTTCGGGCGGCCGCTGCTCGCTCAGGCGCTGGGCGATTTTGAGGCGGTCCACCGACTGCACCCAGTCAAAGTGCTCGGCCACCAGGCGGGTTTTGTTGCTTTGCACCGGGCCTATGCAGTGCCACTCCAGCGCAGGGCCCGGCTGGCCCCGCAGCGCCAGGATCTTCTCTACGCCCTCGGCAATGTAGTTTTCGCCGAAGGCGCGCTGGCCGTCCGAGGCGGCGTCGGCCACCGCCTCGGCGCTGAAGGTTTTGGACACGGCCAGCAGCCGCACGCTGGCGGGGTGGCGGTTGGCCGCGAAGCAGGCCGTGGTTATCCGGTCACGGACAAGCTGGAGATTGCGCACAATCGTGGTCATAATCGAACTGTAAGCTTAGTTTAGAAACCATTTAGAGGGTCTTGGGATGGATATCACGCAGCTGCTGGCCTTTAGCGTCAAGAACAAGGCGTCCGACTTGCATTTGTCGGCAGGCTTGCCGCCCATGATCCGGGTTCACGGCGATGTGCGGCGCATCAACATCGACCCGCTGGACCACAAGCAGGTGCATTCCATGGTGTACGACATCATGAACGACACCCAGCGCAAAACCTACGAAGAATTCCTCGAAGTCGACTTCTCGTTTGAAATCGACGGCCTCGCCCGCTTTCGCGTCAATGCCTTCAACCAGAACCGCGGCGCCGGCGCCGTGCTGCGGACCATCCCGTCCAAAATCCTGACGCTGGAGCAACTCAACGCCCCCAAGATTTTCGGCGACCTGGCCATGAAGCCGCGCGGCATGGTGCTGGTCACCGGCCCTACCGGTTCGGGCAAGTCCACCACGCTGGCCGCCATGGTCAACTATCTGAACGAAAACGAGTACGGCCACATCCTCACGGTGGAAGACCCGATCGAGTTCGTGCACGAATCCAAAAAATGCCTGATCAACCAGCGTGAAGTCGGCCCGCACACCCTGAGCTTTAACGCCGCGCTGAAATCCGCGCTTCGCGAAGATCCGGACGCCATCCTGGTGGGTGAAATGCGCGACCTGGAAACCATTCGACTGGCCATGTCGGCCGCTGAAACCGGCCACCTGGTCTTCGGCACGCTGCACACCTCCAGCGCCGCCAAAACGATTGACCGGATCATCGACGTGTTCCCCGCCGAAGAAAAAGAAATGATCCGCTCCATGCTGTCGGAGTCGCTGCAGGCCGTGATCTCGCAAACCCTGTGCAAAACCAAAGACGGCGCGGGCCGCGTGGCGGCGCACGAGATCATGCTGGGCACCAGCGCCATCCGTAACTTGATCCGCGAAGCCAAGGTCGCGCAGATGTATTCGTCCATCCAGACCGGCAACAGCGTGGGCATGCAGACGCTGGACCAGAACCTGACAGATCTGGTGAAGCGCAATGTCATATCGGCCGCAGAAGCACGCGGCAAAGCGAAGATTCCCGACAATTTCCCGGGCTGATCCAGCCCACCGTCTTTCCGTTGACCACAGAATCTGTTTGAAAGGAGTCGCAAATGGAACGCGACCAGGCCAGTAAATTCATTAACGACCTGCTGAAACTGATGGTCAGCCGCAACGGCAGTGACTTGTTCATCACGGGCGACTTTCCGCCGGCGATGAAGGTGGACGGCAAGGTGACCAAGGTTTCGCCGCAACCGCTGAACGCCGGCCACACGCTGGCGCTGGCGCGTTCGATCATGAACGACAAGCAGGCCGCCGAGTTTGAGCGCACCAAGGAATGCAACTTCGCCATCTCGCCGCCCGGCGTGGGGCGTTTTCGTGTAAACGCCTTTATCCAGCAAGGCAAGGTCGGCATGGTGATGCGGACGATTCCGGCCACGCTGCCTACCATTGACGGCCTGGGCGTGCCCCAGGTGCTGAAAGAAGTGGTGATGAGCAAACGCGGCCTGACCATTCTGGTCGGCGCCACGGGCTCAGGCAAATCCACCACACTGGCCGCCATGGTCGACTGGCGCAACGAGCAGTCTTACGGCCACATCATCACGATTGAAGACCCGGTGGAGTTTGTGCACGCGCACAAGAACTGCGTGATCACCCAGCGCGAAGTGGGCCTGGACACCGACAGCTGGGAAGCGGCCCTGAAAAACACGCTGCGCCAGGCGCCCGACGTGATTCTGATGGGCGAGATCCGCGACCGCGAAACCATGGAACACGCCATCGCCTTCGCCGAAACCGGCCACTTGTGCCTGGCCACCCTGCATGCCAACAGCGCCAACCAGGCGCTCGACCGCGTGATCAACTTCTTCCCTGAAGAACGCCGCGCCCAGTTGCTGATGGACTTGTCGCTCAATCTCAAGGCGATTATTTCGCAGCGGCTGGTGCCCAAGCAGGACGGCAAGGGCCGTTTTGCCGCGGTGGAAGTCATGCTCAACTCGCCGCTGATCTCCGACCTGATCTTCAAGGGCGAAGTCTCCGAGGTCAAAGAGATCATGAAGAAGAGCCGCAACCTGGGCATGCAGACCTTCGACCAGGCGCTGTATGACGCCTTCGAGAGCCACTTCATCACCTACGAAGACGCCCTGCGCAATGCCGACTCGGTGAACGACCTGCGCCTGCAAATCAAGCTCAACTCCCAGCGCGCCAAATCAACCGACCTGTCCGCAGGCACCGAGAACTTCGCCATCGTGTAAGGCGCCGCCGCCGGCCTGGGCAACACGCCGGCGGTCAGATGGGCGCAGCCGTTTCCGCTATTCCTTCATCACCCCTCCCTCCATCCCATGTCCAGCACCGCCTCCAAAACCTACGAACCTTCTTCCCCCCGCAAAGTCGCCTTCCTGGGCCTGGGCGTCATGGGTTACCCCATGGCCGGGCACCTGGCGCTGGCCGGCCACCGCGTGACGGTGTACAACCGCAGCCCCGCCAAGGCAGAAGCCTGGTGTGCAGAGTTTGCGGCCACGGCCACTCCCGCGCACGCTCCGCTGCCGCGCCTGGCGGCGGCAGATGCCGACATCGTGTTTTGCTGTGTCGGCAACGATGATGATTTGCGCTCCGTCACGCTGGGCGCCGACGGCGCGTTTGCCGGCATGAAGCCCGGCGCGATTTTTGTCGACCACACCACCGCCTCGGCCGATGTGGCGCGTGAGCTTTCCGCTGCGGCTGCAGCGCTGCGCCTGCAGTTCATCGACGGGCCCGTCTCAGGCGGCCAGGCCGGCGCGCAGAACGGCGCGCTCACCGTGATGTGCGGCGGCGACGCTGCCGCGTTTGACACCGTCAAACCCGTCGGCATGGCGTTTTCAAAAGCCTTCACTCTGATGGGCGCCAGCGGTGCGGGCCAGCTCACCAAGATGGTCAACCAGATCTGCATCGCCGGGCTGGTGCAGGGCCTGAGCGAAGCCATCGCCTTTGGCCAGAAAGCCGGGCTCGACGTGAACCAGGTGCTCGACGTGATCGGCAAGGGCGCGGCGCAAAGCTGGCAGCTCGACAACCGCGGCAAAACCATGGTGGCCGACAAGTTTGATTTTGGTTTTGCCGTCGACTGGATGCGCAAGGATCTGGGCCTGGTGCTGGACGAAGCCAAGCGCAACGGCGCCCGCCTGCCGGTGACGGCGCTGGTCGACCAGTTTTATGCGGACGTGCAGGCCATGGGCGGCCAGCGATGGGATACGTCGAGCCTGATCAAGCGGCTGAAGTAAGCGCTTAAAAACAACCCCAAAAGAAAAAGGCGCCGAAGTGGCGCCTTTTTCTTTGAGCGAAAGCTCGTGAAGAAGCTTCAGGGAAGTATCAGCCGCCTGCAGGCTTGGCCTGGTTGGCTGGCGTTGCAGGCGCCGCTTTGGCCGGCAACATGCGGGCCAGCTCTTCTTCGCTGATGATCTCAAAAATCCGGATGACCTTTTGCACGCCTGGCGTCGAGCGCACCACTTCGGTGGCGCGGTCAGCTTCGCGCTGCGTGACCCGGCCCATCAGGTAGGTCGTGCCGCGCTCCGTCACCACCTTGAAGGCGTTCGACGACAGGTCACGCGCATCCACCAGCATGGCTTTTACACGGCCGGTCACCAGCGTGTCGGACGAGCGCTGCGTCAGCGTCGAGTTGCCCATCACGGCCAGGTCGTTCACTACCGAGCTCACATTCTCGACACGCGCAACAATCTGCTCGACCAGCTGCTTGTCTTGTGCATTGGGCACTTCGCCCGTCAGCAGCACCTGGCGGTTGTAGCTGGTCAGGTTGACATGCACGCGTTCGCCCACGTTGCTGCGAATACGGCTGGTGGCACGCAGTTCAATGCCTTCGTCTTCCAGCTGAGCGCCGGATGTGCGGCGGTCGGTGGCGACGAATGCGCCACCCGCAACGCCCCCCACCACCAGCGGAAAACAGGCCGTCAACGTGCTGCCGATCAAAGCCGACACACCGATGGCCAAGGTCAGCCGTTTCAACGAAGCAAATTTCATACAGAGGTCTCCTGGTCGCCAAGTAACTGGGTGTCCACGCCGTCGCAGATGCAATGGAGGACAAGAAGATGCACTTCCTGGATGCGCGCGGTTCGCTCATGCGGCACACAGATATGCACGTCGGTTTCGCGCAAGGCGTGGGTCATCTTGCCGCCGCCCCGCCCTGTCAGCGCCACCACCGTCATCTCGCGCTCGTGCGCGGCCTCGATGGCGGCCAGCACATTGGCCGAGTTGCCGCTGGTGCTGATGGCCAGCAACACATCGCCGGCGCCGCCCAGGGCACGCACCTGCTTGGAGAAGATGACCGTGAAGTCGTAGTCGTTGGCGATCGCCGTGATGATGGAGCTGTCGGTTGTCAGCGCAATCGCGCCCAGCTCGGGCCGCTCACGCTCATAGCGCCCCACAAACTCCGCCGCGAAGTGCTGGGCATCCGCCGCCGAGCCCCCATTGCCGCAAGCCAGCACCTTGCCGCCACTGGTGACACTGGCCAGGATGGCCTGCACGGCTGCCGCAATCGGCTTGGAAAGCACCTGCGCCGCCTGGTACTTCAAGTCGGCGCTGTCAATGAACTGTTGTTCGATACGTTGTTCAAGCATGGCGCCAATGATAGCGGGTCATGATTGCCCTTAATCGTTACAGCCGAATGGCGGGTAGCCCGCTCGGCGAAATACTCCATATAAATCAATGACTTAGAAGAGTCTTGACCGCCATTGCGCGCCAACCCGGCAGGGAAAGTTGTTAAAACTGGCTACAAAGGGCCAGCCTGAAAGCATCTCACTTTGCTATTAAATTCATAGCTATATGCCCATACACCTATTGGGCTAGAGACCGATTTGATTCAAATATGCATCAAAACGGACTGGCGAGCCCCATGGTCCGCCGGTACCACTCATGGAAATGCTGCATGCCGTCTTCCAGCGGTGACTGGTAGCTCACGCCCACGCTGCTGGAGCTTGAGCTTGTTGAATTGCGCTAAAGCCTGACCCCGTCTTTCCATCGTCGCTTGACCCACGCTTTTTGAGAGCGGAGGGCGCTCGCGATGCTGATATCACTTCTGATTCCCCGCATTCAAAACTCGTGCGGTAGGCCTAGATGGGTAGGGGTTAGATGGAAATTGGAGTTCTAACTGGCTCAAATGGCGATGGAAATCAACAGCCATCGAGGCATCAACTTCAACGGGCTCAATCCCAAAAGACTCTAAAAATTCCAACTCACTAGGAAATTTCATTTTTTTGTACCCTTAATGTTGTGGGATGACTGTACTCGGGCGACGCGTTCCGTCGGCAAGAACTTGGAATGTGCTCTGGAAGTTTGCCGCCTGTCCAGATGGCCGAATAAAGAGCGATTCAGCGCTCGATGGAAAAGCGGATCAAATAAACACGAAAATCCACAGTCAGGCGCATTGTCAATATCAAGTGACGCGAAGGCACTCGTGATCATCAAAAACTGCAATCTTCGATAGATCGAACCTACTCAGATAAAAGACGAAGTGAAAGCTCTCTCCGAGTAGTTTGACCAAATCTTCAGGGGAAGAAATTCGATAGATCGGTACCTGTTTGTAGGGGTCACAAAACATTAAGTTCGGCCAGTCGGAGAAGAAAGTTGGCAAAGCACGCCATCCCTCTGGGTCAAACTTGTTGTACGAAAACTGCATTTGGCACCACAGTTGCCCATCCATCTTCAGATTAAATTTGGACTGCAAGGAAGCCCAGAATTCCGCCTCATCAACTGGGGAAAGGGGGGCCAGTTTTACGCCCGAAGCTTCAGCGGCTCTTACTATTTCGTTTGCAACAGCATTACTCATAAAATTTACTTTTTAGGTGATCGATTAACTGGAACATCTGGCACAAATACGTGGCCGACTATATGGCCTCCGCTATTTCGTTTTCCACCAGTTTGCCATCCTATGTGAGGGGTCGATGGAGCATCCGGATTGCTGTGGCCAATGTCGATATTTACTTCCGCTCCCGACGGGTGAGTCCATTCGACAGGAAAGCTCTTTCCATTTGCATCTTGCGCCCATTTGGACGGTGAGAATTCTTCCTTGGGGAGACCAATTGAATCAAATGCTCGATCAACGGCCGTTCGCCAATCAGGGGCATAACTGTCAGTAGGTTTTACTTGGTATCCGTTGCTCATCACAATACCAGGAACGAGAGGCCCCGCAATTGGTGTTGTGGTCGTGTTGCCGCCCGCGTTCGGGTTATTGATTTGGCTTCCACCCGTATTGTTTGACACGCCGGGCAGACCATCGGTATTACCCGTATGGTTGGGGCCGTTGTCCGTGGTGATCGGTGTAGTAATAGGTGCTGGAGGCGACAGCAAATTGCTGTTGCTTCCAGTCATGATTCCTTTTATGTCGTTCCACTGGTCGGCAACAAATTGCGTAACTGCATCGCTATGGGCGGCAATTGCGGCGGCAGCGGCGGCAGAGCTTACATAAGCACCCCCAGCGACCAGAGCCCTGGCCACGGCTTGAACGCAGGCAGGAATTCGCACACAGGCGAGCAACGCACCTTCGGCAACCGCAACGGGAATTATCTGAACAGCGTTGTTGCCTGCTTCGTTCAGCCCGGCTCCCGCACCGCTGCTGCCGCCGACCACAGCGCCAGCGAGACCACCTAACGTGACGATCAGTGTTTCTTTCAAGGCCGGAGGAAGGTCGCTGCTGAATATCTTCTCAGCCAACTGACTGGTCGTGTAGGTGGCTGCAGCAGCACCCGCGGCTCCGCTGACACCACCACCGAGCCCGCCAATGACTACATGCAGCGCGAGTCTTGAAGTACCATCCAGCCCCCATGCATCTTCCAGAGCTTTAGCACGGGCGTTCAGTTCTGTTTTGGTAGCTTCATCGGTCGCATCGTTTGCCTGGCGGCGGAGGGTGCTAGCTTCGCGGATCTTCTCAATGGCATAGGTGCCTACCGCTTTAGATGCCTCTTTGCCAAATGCTTGCGTGATCTGCACCTGTGCATTAATCTCTTTTTGCACCCTATTTGCATCAAATATCTTCCCAATCCCGTCTCAGCATCGGTGCTTCGGACTGCGGTGTTACCCGCAATGCCCGAGATGCCTGCACTGCTGGTGCTGCTAGCCTCGCCCTTGTCGCTGCCAATGCCAGCGCCCACACCGCTCACACCAAACTTGCCGGCCTGTTGACCCACGTCGATGCTCAGGCCCATAGCCTTGCCTTCATAGCTGGCCGTGTTCTGGATATCGCTTAGTGTGAGCGTGCCGCCCGTATTGAAGCTGTTCTTGCCTTGCTCCACCGCAGCCTGCGTGCTGGCAATCACGCTCCCCTTGAGGTCAGTGCTACCCGCCACATTGACCTGGAAGCCGCCATCCCCAGCCTTGATACCGCTTTGCTGCCCGACCGACGCGTAGCTGCTGTCGATGTTGCTGTTGGAGGCGCTGACGCCCCCGCCAGTGACGCTGCCCTTGCCAAAGCTGATGCTCGCGCCGATTGAGCGTTGCTCGCTGGTGTAGGTGCTGGTGTCTTGCAGGCTTTGGATGTTGAGGTTGCCGCCTACGTTGGCCTTGACGGTGTTGGCCGCCACCACGGCGCCTATGAGGTTGGTGTCGCCGCCGCTGATGATGCTGGCGGTGTTGCCTGCCGTGACCTGGGTGTTGGTGTAGCTGGTGTCGCTGCCGTTGCTGTTGCCCTGGCTTTGGCTGGCGCTGGCGCTGAAGCTGAAACTTTGCGAGACGACGCCGTAGCTCACGCCCACGCTGCTGGAGCTTGAGCTGTTGCTGCTTTCCTGGCTGGCGGTGTTCTGGCTGGCGAGCAGGTTGACATGGTTGTCTGCAAGCAGGGTGGCGTTGTTGCCGGCGGTGAGGGTTGCGCCTCGCGCTGTCAGGTTGCTGGCCTGGCCTGCGCCTGTGGCGACGACGGTCAGGTTGTTGCCTGCGGCCACGGTGCTGCCGGCGGCGGTGTTGCTTTGGCTGCTGCTTTTGCTTTCGCTTTCAGAGCTGCCGTAGCTGAGGTTGATGGTGATGTCGGCGGCGGCTTTCGCGTCGAAGTTGCCTGCCGCATCGGTCAAACCCTTGTAGGTGTTGTAGCCCTTGAAGGCCGCTGCCGCACCGGCCAGCGCCTGCATGCGGCCGTCGCCGGTGTTGCTGGCCGCGTCTGCCATTTGCTGGCCGGTTTCCAGGGCGCTGATGAGGGGGTTGCTGATGCTGACGGTGAAGCCCGATTGTTTGAACTTCTCCTCGGTTTCGCTGCGGCTGGTTTCGCGGGCTTCCACAATATCGACCGTCTTGGCGAGGATGGTGATGTCGCCTGCGGGGGCGATCACGTCGCTGCCGACCTGCTTGTAAGCCTCACCGGCTTGCAGGGTGACGTTGCCGGCGATGCTGCCCATGGTGCTGGCGGCAGCGGTGGTGCCTTGCGCCTTTCGCTCGGTGGATTGCTCTTGTGTGCCAACGCTGATGCCGCCGCCGTGCTGCCGCTCATGCTGCCTGTACCGACCGAGAGGCTGCCGCCCGAGCTCTTTTGTTCGCTGGTGTAGGTGTTGGTGTCTTGCAATGAGCTGATGTTGAGATTGCCGCCCACGTCGGCTTTGACCTGGTTGGCCTTCACGACCGCACTTTGCAGCGTGGTGTCACCGCCGCTGATGATGATGACTTGCTCGCCAGCCTTGACCTGGGTGTTGGTGTAAAAGGTGCCTTCCCCATCAGCCCGGCCTTTGCCCTTGCTGACGCTGGCATTGAACAGCAAGCCGTTGGTGCGTACACCTGGGGTACCAGCACGCGCTGGGTGCTGCCGTCTGGCAATGTCATTTATCTGGAGGTTTACAAAATGGAGCCTTTTCTGACATCGAATTCTGGTCCCAATTCGAGTTTTAAGCGTTCTAGCAGTCTTTCTCCTTCCGACAAAAAAGCTGCTTGCTCTTCGACAGTCATGCCTTTTGAATTACCCGGATCGTTCATATCAAGACCAGCTTCATACCAAGCGGCCCATGCCACTATTTCTGCCGCAAGGGTCTGGGAAATCGGCAATTGGTATGGATCAATATCACCATACTCTCCCGAGGTTTCGCCATCGTCATGCCATATTGGTGAACAAAAATAGTCGGGGCACAGTCGAATTTTTTTCATTAATTAGCTCGGCCTGTTGAGTTTCGCGTCGATATGCTCCGCCTTTTTCGCAGTCGCTTGACTCTATCGCAGCCCTGAAATGCGGGCTCCGGTCCTGTGCAAAGGGGCGTCACCAATGGCTCAGCGCTCGGTGGAAATACGGATCAAATAAGCGCGAACATCCACACCCTTTGCCCCAACAGAGCTATGGTTCTCTTCCTAGTAGCGAAACAAATTTCTTGTAAGCAACCGGGTCATGATCGAGAAGGTCATCCAAAAGTTTCTCTCTAATCAGATACTTGTGAAAAAATCCCGAAAAAATTTCGCCAGTACGAACATATTCAAAATCGTTGCCGATGGTGGGGTCAGTAATCTCCATTTCATCTTCAGCAATACTGGAAAGCCCCCCGCTACGCGCAGGAAAATAATAAAAATAGGTTTTGTCTCTAGCCCAATAAATCGCGTAGACCGTGAAACTTTGTCCTGATATTTTTTCCGTGATTTTCATAATTACTTTTTCGGTGTAAAGCTAGGGCCTGGCTGTAAAACTGAAGGCTGCGGAGTTACGATCTTCATATCGTATGCCTTGCCTGTTATCGAATTGTATTGATAGTGAACAGAGATACTTGAACCATCAGGCAATTTGTGTGAGGCCTCCATTTTTATAAAACCAGCTGACTGAGCGAATCGCTGATCGCCGCTTAGGCCCTGTAAACCTCGCCCCGCTGCCGGATTATCTAAAACTCTATTCCAAAGGGCTTGCTCATTCAAATCGCGGGGAAACGTTGACTGATACGGTTTAGCCGTAGACAGTTGTTCGGCTTGCTGAAATAAAACAGAATTCGGTGTCTTCCCGTTAAGTACCGGGCCATTCGCATTTTCACCAATGCGACCCAATGCCGCAAACTCATCGGCTACCGTTCCCCCATTTGCCCCAATGCCCACTGTAGGGTTCTTAGCCTTAATCGCCGCTACACCTACAGCTCTTGTCAAGCCGGCGATAACGCGACCAACGTTAACGGTTCCCTCGTCAGGCGAAGCAAACTGCGGCAGAACAACACGCAACGCTTCGGCCATCTCCCTTGCCATGAGTGAGTTCGCTGGCTGCGCAAGCAACATTCGTTGCGCCTGCATGTACTCGTCCACGGTTACGTTGTTGAACTCCGGGCGGATATCCCCGTTAGCATCGAAATAGTCACCTAGCACCATCAGGCTAGCCTGGTAAAGCTTTTCTTCTGTGATCCCTAACTTAACAGCCTCTTCCTTTGCCAGTGCTCTGACTTGATCTTTGCTAACTAAATGCAACTGTCGGTTATTGGCATCCACGGCAGCAGCCGTCACCGCCCCTTGCGCTCCGCCCACCGCAGCGCCAATGCCCGCGGCTGTTACGGTCGCGAGGCCTTGCGCAATGGCTCGGGCCGCCCCGGCGCTCATGCCCGAGTCCTCCAAGCTCTGCTGAATGCCGTTCTGAAATTCATTCATCAGGTTTGCCGCGCTGGCGCTTGTCGCAGCCCCCACTGCACCGGATAGACCACCTGCGAATCCTCCCACCACCGTATGCAAGAGCACCCGGCCCGCCTTGCCTTCGCCCCAGGTGTCTTCAAGTGCCTGTGCTTGATCATTCAGCGCCTGGGCGCGTTCGGAGTCTTGCTGATCAGCGGCTTGCGCTCTCAGCGCTTTAGCCTCATTCATCTTCCCTTGCGCGAAGTCGCCCACCGCCTTGGTCGCGTCCCGCGTAAATGCCTGCGTGATCTGCGCCTGCGCGTCGATATCTCGCTGCACCTTGTCTGCATCAAAGATGCGTTGGAGGCCGGTTTCCGCATCGGTGCTTCTGACTGCGGTGTTGCCCGCAATCCCCGAGATACCCGCGCTGCTGGTGCTGTTGGCTTCACCCTTGGCGCGGCCATAGCCAATCCCCAGGCCGCTGATGCCCTTGGTTTCCGCCTGCATGCCGCCGCCTATGCCAAAGCTGTCGGTCTTGCCTTCGTAGAGCGCGGTGTTCTGGATGTCTGCGATGGTCAACGTGCCGCCTGTACGGAAGCTGTTTTTCTGGGCATTGACAGCCTGGGTGTCGCTGGCGATCACGCTGCCCAGAAGGACGGTGTTGCCCGCCACGCTGACCTGGAAGCCACCGCTTGCGGCCTTGATGCCGCTTTGCTCGCCGACGCTTTTGAAGTCGGAGTTAATGCTGCTTTTAGCGGCGTTGATGCTGCCGCTCATGCTGCCCGCACCGACCGAAAGGCTGCCGCCCGAGCTCTTTTGTTCGCTGGTGTAGGTGCTGGTGTCTTGCAATGAGGTGATGTTGAGATTGCCGCCCACGTCGGCTTTGACCTGGTTGGCTTTCACGACCGCACCTTGCAGCGTGGTGTCACCGCCGCTGATGATGCTGACCTGTTCGCCAGCCGAAACCTGGGTGTTGGTGTAGAAGGTGTCTTCCCCATCGGCCCGGCCTTTGCCCTTGCTGACGCTGGCATTGACCAGCAGGCCGTTGGTGCCAAAGCTGATGCCCAGGCTGGCGGAACTGTTGCTGTTGGTGCTGTTCTGGCTGGCGGTGTTCTGTGCGGCGAGCAGCCTGACCTGGTTGTCAGCCAGCAGTTGCACGGCGCGGCCGGCTTCCACGTTGCTGCCCTGAATCGTCAAGTTGCTGTCTTGCCCGGCGCCGGTGGCGGCGATGGTGATGGTGCCGCCTGCCGTAACAGCGCTGCCTCGGGCGGTGTTGCTTTGGCTGGTGCTGTTGCTCTGGCTTTCGCTGCTGCCTAGGCTGATGGCGATGTTGATGCCGCCCACCTTGTCTACGGCGGTGGCGTCGCGGCTGGTGATCTTGCCGTCTGCGTCTCTGCCGGTGGCAATCTGCCCGTCCTTGTCATTGATTCGTGTACCTTGCCCCGCCTCGATGGCGTCGCTGGCTTTTTTGGCTGCAAGGGCGACGTTGGCCGCTGCCAGCCCCTTCTTGCGGCCGTCGCTCGTGTTGCTGGCGGCCTCGCTCATTTGCTCGACGGTTTGCATCGCGCTAATGATGGGCGAGGTGACTTCCAGCGTTAACCCGGTCTGCTTGAACTTCTGCTCGGTCTCGCTGCGGCTGGTTTCGCGTGCCTCAACAATGTCGACCTTCCTGGCCAGGATGGTGATGTCGCCGCCCGGAGCCATCACGTCGCTGCCGACTTGCTTGTAGGCCTCGTTGGCCACCAGCGTGACGTTGCCGGCAATGCTGCCCACGGTGCTGGCTGCGGCGGTGGTGTTCTGGTTCTTCTGGTCGGTGGATTGCTCACGGGTGCCGACGGTGATGCCGATGCCGCCACCGTCAAGCATGCCGGACTCTTTCTTCTCGTAGAAGGACGTCGAGTTGCTGGTGTTGGTGGCAGCCTCGATGGTGAGATTTTTGCCGGCGGCCAAGGTGGTGCCGGTGTCGCTGATGACGCTGGAGCCTTTGACATTGATGTCTTTGCCGGCCACCATGGTGACGGTGCTGCCGCCCAGGCTAGAGCCGACCGCATTGTTCTGCTCGCTGCTGCGGCGCTCTGTGGTGCTGCTGGAGCTGAACAGGTCATCGTCGTTGCTGGTCAGCCCAAAGCTGGTGCTGTTGGTCTGCCGGCCATTCGTGATGTTGATGTTGTTGCCGGCCGCTGCCGTCAGGTCACCGCCGGCCTGTACATTGGCGCCTTTTGCGTTGAGGTCTTGCCCGGCTTGCAGCGTCAGGCTGCCTTGTACGTTGATCTGGCTGCCCACGTCGGCGCTCTGGCGGTCTTCCAGGAAGTCGGTGCCTACGCCGCGCACCAAGCTGGAACTGCTGCTGGTGCCCACGGTGCCCAGGTTGAGGTCGCGCTGGGCCGTGACGATGGTGTCACCCGCCGCGCCATTGTTGGCGATGATGCCTGCGATGAGGTTGACATCACGCCCGGCGCTGGCCAGCAGCGTGCCTCCGTTCTCGCCGGTAACGTAAAGGCCCGCGATGCGGTCTATGCCGGTGTGGCTGAAATTGTTGACCGTAGTGCCTTCGGTGTAGTTGCTGGCGCTGCTGGTGGTGCTGACCACGTTAAGGTCGCGCCCGGCGACCACAACAAGGCTGTTGGCGGCGTCTATGGCGCCGCCTATGTTGTTCAGGTCGTTGCGGGCGGTGATGCTGGTGTCATTGCCGCTGATGCGCCCGCCCAGGTTGTTGACGTTCTCGGCGGTCAGGGCCATGACGGTGCGGCCGGCCACGGTGCCGGTATTGGTCATGTCACCGGCCAGGTTGATGTTCACCTCTCGCCCGGCCAGCAAGGTGCCCGTGCCGTCAAGGTCGCCGGTCTGCACGCGCGCATAGACCTGGGGCACCAGGGCCTGGGTGGTGCCGCCGTCAGGCAATGTGACCGTTTGCTCGACCAGCCAGACAATGTCGCTGGTCAACTGGGCCATCTGGGCGGCGGTGAGGCCAATGCCGGGGCGCAGGTTGTAGGTTTGGGCATAGGTGATGCCCGCATCCATCAAGGCCTTGTACTGGGCTTCTTCACTGGTGTAGTTGCCCAGGAAGCGCTGGCCGGTGAGCTGGGCGATCTGCTCATTGATGAGGCGCTGCTCGTAGAAGCCGTCGCCCAGGCGCTTTTGCATGGTGGCCGGATCCAATGACAAGGCCTGCAGCATGTAGTCGCTGCCCAGCCAGTTGCGGTAATTGGCAAACCGCGGATCGGTTTCAATGATGTAGTTGGCTGTCGGGCTGGGGTTGGCACGGATGTGGAACAAGCTGGCCGTGGGCAGCGTGAAATTGGGCGCGATGGTGCGCACGACGGGGATGTTGGCGGCCAGGGTGCCTATGCCGGCAACACTCGAGGTGACTTGCACGATGCCGGCGCTGCGTGCCGACGCGCTGGCGCTACCGGGAGCGGTGATGGTGGCGTTCACATGGCCCGCAGCGGCACCACCGAGTTGGGTGCCGGAAGCCAGGCCCTGGCTGGCCGGAGACAGCAGGCTCTGGCTGCGGGCGACGTTGAGGGTGATGGTTTGCGGGACGTCCTGCAGATAGGGCGCATCGCGGTAGGCGAAATAGTTGTAGTCGCAGCCACCCATGCCGCCACAACCTTCGTTGAAGTTGCTCCACGCGTAGGCCGTGCCGGTGCGTTGGGCATTGACGCTGATAGTGCGGGCGCGGTTGTCTACGGCCTGGCCGGTGATGTTGAGCGCGCCTCCGGCAATGATCTGGCTCTGGTCATTGAGGAGCGATGCGGAGGCGTTCAGGGTCATGGCGCCCGAGCTCAGGATGCGGCCAGGGGTACTCTGGGTAATGACAGCTGTCTGCGCTGATGAGGTGTAGTCGCGGAATCCCTCGATAGGGATGGCCGTGGCGGCGATGGTGGCACGGGCGCCGTCAATTGCGGTCTGCAAGACCCGCCATGGGGCTGCCGCGGCTTCCCAGGCGGCGACTTCAGCTGGGTCGGGGGGCACATAGATGGCGTCGGCCTGGTCGCCGTTGCTGCAATTGGTACCGGGGCAATAGCCTACTGGTTTGGGCGCAGCAGGTGGACTGCCAGTGGGCGCCGCCAGCCCGAAGAGCGCCCATACGGACGGGTCGGGCGGCACAACGGCGACCGGATAGATCACGCCGTTTAGCACGACATCGGGCGTGTTGAACATGCGCTGATAAATGGGCGCCGAATAGGTGCTGCCTGGCGGAACAACCATGGTTTGCCCCGTTGGCGCACGGCCGATAAGGACGCCGGGCATGACGCCTAAAAGAATGCCTCCTCCCTGCGGTATCCAGGTAAGCGCCGCAGGGCCCAGGCTCCAGGCGCCATCGGCAGTGCTGAAGGTCCCTGAGCCTGTCACAAACTCCCTGACCGGGCCGCTGCCGGCACCGCCGCCCTGCAAGGTGTAGGCGAAGTTGGGGTTGGTATTGTTGATCTGCCCCGCGCTGATGCTGGCGCCTCCGAGCGATTCGATGGTGCTGCCGCTGTTGTTGATCGTGCCGGCCTGACCGATGGCATGGCCGCTAGCGTCCAACGCGCCGCCCATGTTGAGGGCGTTCGCGCCTGAGCCGGCGCTGAAGATCAATGCGCCATTGTTGTTATTGATCGTCGTCGCGCCAATATCCAGCCGCTGCCGCGCGGCAATGGTGCCGGCGGTGGTGACGCCGCCCACGGTTTCAGCGTCGTTGTTGATGGTGGTGGCTGCGATGCTGAGCGTGTTGCCGTAAATGCGGCCGGTGCCGATGTTGTTGAGCGTGACGGTGTTGATCTGCGTGTCGACACCGTCGATGAGGCCGCGGTTGATGAGGGTATTGGCCGCAGTGGCGGTGACTTTGGTGGTGGTGCCGGTCATCTCGCCGGTGGCGGTGTTGTCGATGGTGGCGGCCGTCACGTCCAGCGTGGCGCCGGCTTGCAGCTTGCCGCTATTGGTCAGGGTGCCGGCGACGTTGACGGTGTTGTTGCCGGTGGCGCTGATGGTGCCGGTGTTGCTGAAGTCACCGGCCAGCGAAAGTGACAAATCCTGTTGCGACAGCAGGCTGCCCGCGCCGCTAAGGCTGGCCGCGCTGGCAATGAGCGAGCGGCCGGCCACCAAGGTGCCGCCGGTGTTGGTGATGGCCAGGGTGCGGGCGGCGGGGTTAGTGGCCGTGTCTTGCACAGTGGCGGTGTTGCCCGCGCTGACAAGGCCCAAGGTGTTGTTGAGGGTGCCGCCGCTGGTGAGCGTGGCGTTGGTGCTGGTGCGGATCGCGCCGCTGTTGTTGCTGATGGTGCCAGCCGTGATGGCGATGTTATTGCCTTCAATGCCCTGGTTGGCGCCCAGGGTGGTGCTGTTGATGACACTGCCTGCGGCCAGCGTGGTGGTGGCTGCGCTGCGCAGCAGGCCGCCGGTATTGTTGATGACGCCCGTGCCGGCGTTGATGCCTGCGTCGCCCAGGGCCTGGACTTGCCCGCCCTGGTTGTCAAAGCTGCTGCTGGCAAAGCTGACGGACGACTCGCCGACGACCTGGCCTGCCGCGGTGTTGCTGACACCAGCGGTGATGGCGTTGAGTGCGCCCTTGGCGCCGATAAAGCCGGCTGCGTTGTTGAGGTCGCCTGTGGTGAGCGTCATCGCGCCCTGCGAAGCGATACCGCCGGCACCACTGGCGTACGTTGCCGCATCGGTGTTGGTGAGTGCCTGGCCGTTGGTGTTGATGCTAAGTGCCGCGCCTGCCTGGATGAGGCCGGCATTGTTGTTGAGTGCGCCGGTTTGCAGCGTGGCGCCTTGCGTTGCGGCGATGGTGCCGAAGGCATTGTTGAGAGTCTGGCCGCCGGTGTTGATGGCGATGTTGCGGCCGGTGATGCTGCCGGCGGTGGTTTGGCCTGCGGCCTTGGAGTTGCTGAGGCCCGCGCTGGTCAGCGTGACGTCGCCGGCGGCTTCGATGCGGCCGCTGTCGTTGACGGTGGCGCCCGTGGTGGTGAGGCTGGCATTGTTTTGCACGGAAGCGATAACGCCGCGGGTGTTGTCGACGCTGGCCGCCATGAGGGTGGCCGCGCCGTTGGAGGCGAGCAGGCCCTGAACGTTGGTGATGGCGCCTGTGGCATTGGCGGCAAGGCTTGTGCCTGCGGTGATTTTGCCCAGGCTGTTGTCCAGCGTGCCGGTGGTGAGCGTGGCGGCGCCGCCGGCGGCGATCTGGCCGTTGGCGGAGTTGTCCAGCGCTGCGGTGGTGGTGGCGGCGAGGCTGGAAGCGCCTGTGGCCTGAATCACGCCGCCCTGGTTGCCCAGGCTTTGCGCGCTGACGGTGGTGTTGCCGTTGCTGAGGATTTTGCCCGTGCTGTTGTCGATGGCGCCTGTGGCCGTGACGCTGGCCGCGCCCAGGCCGCTTTGGCTGATGGTGCCGCCGCGGTTGCTGAGTGCGCCGGCCGCGATGTTGACGCCGGCTGCGGAGAGCGTGGCGTTGTTGTGGCTGAGAGTGGTGGCCGACAGGCTGGCGGCGCCGGTGCTGGCGATAATGCCGCCGTCGCCGCTGAAGGTGGAGGCATTGATGGCCAGCGTACCGCTGCCGGCGTGCTCGATCTTGCCGCCGGTGTTGTTCAGCGAGGGCGCCGAGAGCGTGAGGTTCTGGCTGTTGGTGGCGATGCGGCCTGCGCTGTTGTTGAGTGTGCCGGTGGGCGACGTGAGCGCAATGGTGGTGTTGCCCGTGCCGGTCTGCACGATCTCGCCGCCGGCGTTGGAGATGTCTTTGGCTGTGAGGTTGAGCTGGTTGGCGGAGACCACTGCGCCATCGGTGCGCAGCGTTTGCGCGGCACTGGCGCTCAGCGTGCCTTGCGCGTTGAACGTGGCGCGGCTGGCGTCGATGTTGCTTCCGCTGGCGGTGGCGGAGATGTTCTGGCCGCTGAGCTTGCCGTCGGCCAGGTTGACTTGCGTGCCCGTGAGGCTGGCGTTGCCGCCCGTGACGGTCTGGCCGTTCAGGCTCAGGGCGCCTGCGGCGCTGGCGCTCAGGTCACCGCCGGGCGTGAGTGTGCCGTCGCTGTTCATGCCGGCCGCCACGACGGAGCCCGCCGCCGACGTGATTTGCGCGCCCGCACCGGTGGCTTGCAAAGTCGTGTTGCCTTGCGCGGCAAGGGTTCCCGTATTGCTGATGCCGCCCTGCGCGGCCAGTGTGGTGCTGCCGCTGGCGTAGACCGTGCCGCTGTTGGTGATGGCGCCTTGTGTGTTGGCCTGCACGTTGCCTGCAGCCTGCAGGGTGCCGGCGTTGGTCAACCAGCCGTTGGACTGCAGCACGAGATCGCTGCCTGTAGCCGCAATGACACCGGCGTTGCGCACGCCCAGGCCGGTTTCAGTGCCGATGAGGAAAATTTTGCCGGCATACATGCCGCCCAGCTGGGCGACGTCCACCGCGTAAGTGGGTGCGGCGCCGGTGCCTGCGATGGAGGTGGCGCTGGTGTGGTCGGCGCTGATGTCATTGGCGCCGGTGACCACGCGCAGTTCCTTGGCCCAGATGCCGGCATTGACCTGCACGGCGCGGGCGAGGATGCCGGTGTAGTCGGCCGTGCTGGTGTCCAGCCCCGCACCGCCCACCGTGACGCTGCCGCCCTGCACACGAAAGCCGTCGAGCGAGCCGCCATTGATAACCGGGCTGCCGGTGGTCAGCGTGACGCGGCTGGCGTTGAGGAAGCCCCCGCCGTTGACGTTGATACCCGCCGGGTTGGCGATGATGACTTCGGCGCGCTGGCCCGCGACTTCGACATAGCCCCGGATCTGGCTGGGGTTGGCCGACTGCACTTCATTGAGGATGACGCGGGCCGGGCCTGTGGCCAGCCAGGGGTTGGCGCCGACAAAGCCGCCGAGCTGGGTTTGTACGTTGGTGCGGCTGTTGTTGAGGATGGCGCCGTTTGGCTGCACGTCAAACTGGTTGTAGGTGTTGCGGCTGACGCCAGCGGCCGATGGCGTCTGGATGTTGGCCTGCGGCAGGCCGTTGGCGGTTTGCAGCACGGTGGGGCGTTGATTGGCGGGCGCCCCGGGGGCCGCGACGATTTGCGCATGAACGGGTGTGAATGCCGCCGGCTGCAGCCACATCACCAGGCCCAGCGCTGACAGCACTGCAAGGCGCAGCGGATGCAGGTTTGCCAGGATGCCCGGCGACGCTGGCGCACCTGCCGTGTTGCCGCTGGCGGCCTTGCCTTGAGCACAGGCGGTTTCCGCCACCACCATGCGTTGGCCGCGTTTGGCGTTGAAAATGATGCGGTGCAGATTCTTGTTCATGGACGGATCTTCAGAAACGGGGCGTGTGATGGCGGAAGGCTGCAGCGGCGTGGGTTAGGTCATTGCTTCGCTTGCACGGCGGGCGAAGCGGGTTCTTCCGTCTGGCTCGTCACGGCGGCAGGCGCCGGCAGCGCAGGCGCAGCGCTTTCCGCAGGCGCAGCAGCCGGAGCTGCCGGTGTAGAAGACGGGGCGGCCGGCACCGCGCGCAGCCCGAGGGCGGCGGCCAGAGTGGCAGCGCAGCGGCTGGCGATGTCGCCCGCCGCAAGCGCCACTTCAGAGAAATCGTCGCGTTCCCAGTCTTCGAGCGCCAGCTTCTTTGACGCCTCGCCCTTGCAACTGTCCTTATAGAAGACGGTGTCGCTTTCTTTTTGGTAAAGCGATGCGTCGATCTGGTAGCGCAAGGTGTACTCGCTGGATGCCATCGAGTAGTCAAGCTTCCATTCCGGCTGCGAAACACGCAACTGCAAGTCCGCCGGTGCGGCCGGCTGTGCGTCAGAAGCCAGAGACATCTTGATGCCGGGCTCCTGGAGCAGTCCCGCCATCAGTTGCTGGCTGACGGAAATGACCGGGCCTTCCTTGGCAATCTGCGCCTTGGGCTTGGCCGCCTGGTCCGAGGCAACCTGCGTCATCGCCACTTGCAGGTTCTGGTGGAAAGTGCTGGCAATCTGCGCGTTGGCTTGCATGCTTTGCTGCATTTGCTGCGCGTTCCTGGGAGCGCCGCCCCCGGACGCCAATGCGCTGCTGACGACGAACCCGACCAGGAATGAGCCGACGGCCGCACTCTTCGTTCGAATATCCAGCACACCTCCACCGGCCGACAAGACGACCTGCTGGGTTTTGAGCTTTGCGGCAAGCGCGTCGCCCTTGAGAATCTCCGTGGAAGGGCCAAAGAGGCCCGCTGATGCGGACTGGCTTAAAACGGCGGCAGCGAGGAGCAGGCTGGCGGAACGAAGACGGAAGCTCATGGAAAAGGTCCTTGTTGGAAAAAAAAGAAAGAGGGATTGAACGGTTGCCGGTGGCTTGACTGGATTGGCTAAAAACTGGCGCTGAGGCTCACCCCCAGCGTGCTGCTGGCAGTGCGAAAGAACTCGGGCTTTTTGACGGGTGCGCCGATAAAAAAGTCGTATTGCAGCTTTTTGAAGCTGCCGCGCACACCGACGACGGCGCCGGTCAGGTGTTTGCCGACCAGAAACTCGCTGCTGGGGCCGCCGACTTCGCCGTGGTCCAGGCCGATGTAGACCTCTTGCCCGGTGGCGCCCAGCGCGGTGCTGAGTTCATTGCGCAGCAGCCAGCCGCGCTCGGCACTTAATGACGATTCACCATCGAAGCCGCGCACGGTGTAGCGCCCGCCGATGGCGAAGCGGTCTTGCGGCGTGAGCGCAGTGCGGTCATGCTGCAGCCGCCACGTGGCGCTGTAACGCATGCCGATTTCCGCGATCTTGAAGGGCACATTGAGGCTGGCGTCTGCGTTGACGACGGCGAAGCGCGAGGTGCCTTCGCCAAAGGCCTCTTCGGGCGCGGGCAGCGACCCGAAGGCGCCGGTGCCGCGTTTGTAGGCGAGGTTGCCTTCGAGCGTGGCCTGGCCGATGAATTCTTTATGCCCGGCGGCCAGCTCCCAGCCGCCGACGGCGCGGCGCTGTACCTCGACTTCGGTGTCGTCGATGAAGTTGTTGGAGCGGCGCTGGAAGGCCTTGAGGCTGAGGGTGGTCTTGCGGCTCGCGTCGCGGTACACGAGGCGCGAGAGTTTGACTTCGGCGTTGCTGCTGGTGCCGCGGTACACGTAGTCCTGGTTGGCGCCGGCCACGCTCTGGAAGTAGCGGCTGTCGCTGACGGTGGCGCCCAGCGTCCAGTAGCCGAAGGGGATTGAATAGTGGACGGTGGTGCCGCGTGTGCCGCGGCTGCCGGCCTCGCCGCCGCCCAGGTCGGTATTGAGCGAGACGTAGAAGAGGTCGTTGAGCGTCCACCAGTTGTCATAAGACAGGGTGACGCCGCCCTGGTATTTGCCGGTGGCTTTGGAGCCGCTGTCGTCGGCAAAGAAGGAAACGCGAAACGGCAGGGCCTGCTTGTAGCTGATGACCAGATCGCTCTGGCCGGGCCGGGCGCCCTCGCCTTTGGCTTCTTCGATCTGGATGTCGGCTTCGGCGGTGGGCACGCGTTTGAAGTTCTCGAGCGCCTGCTCGATGTCGCGCAGGTTCAGGATGTCGCCCGGGCTGGCGGGCACGGCCGTCCAGGCGTTGCTGCGCGCGTCGCCGCCTTCTGAAAACCGGATGGCGCGGATGCGGCCTGGAATGACCGTGAGCGTCAGGATGCCGGTCTTGAGGTCTTGCGGCTCGGCCAGGATGCGGGTGGTGACGTAGCCGCGCGCGATGGCGGCGTTTTGCACACGCTTGATCACGATGGCGATGCTGTTGGCGCCCAGGCAGCGGCCGGTGGGCGCGTCACCGGCGCCGGGGCCGGCAGCGGCGTCAAGCGCCCAGGCAAACTGCGCGGCCAGGCCGGCTTGCTCGCCGGCGACGGCGCGCAGCTTCAATTCATGAATGGGAAAGCACGGCGACTCGGAAGCGGGTAACCGGTCGGCCTCGGCTTCGGGTGCGGGGGGAAGGCGTACATCGGGTGCTTTTTCTTGGCTGGAGCGCAGCAGGCGCTCGCGCTCCTGGGCGCGGCGCTGCTCTTGTTCGGCGCTGCTGAGCGGCGTGGGTTGGGCCAGCACATGGCCCGCCAGAATGGCGAAGGCCAAGCCGACGCATAGCTTCCATGCGCCGGGCTTTGATTGAACTGAATTGTTGGTGCGCGCTGGCACCTCCCCGAGTGATACACCCAAGTCATCGTGTGGCTTGGCCAATCACGCACTCCCTGATTCCGTTTTTCTTCTTGGCCTCGAGCAGGTAGCCCGGGCAGGCGGAATTTTAAATTTGAGCGGCAGGTTTGTAAGCAAAGTTACATGGATTAGACGGGAAAGTGTTGCTTTCGTTGTTAATCGGAAAGATCAGACAACCGACAGCCATTCCATTGTGTGCTCACGAGCAAAGAGGGCGCGCTATTAAATTAATAGCTGCCCACCCATATGGATACTGGGCTAGAGACCGATTTGACTTATAAGATCAAGGAAGACCAAGGAAAATTCCGCTTCCTGTTTCTTTGCCGTCTAACGATCTCGAGTGATGTTGACATGCATCACACGTCGCCAATGCGGCAGGCCCGGCTGCAATAAGCGGCGGCCGCAAGCGCGCACTCAGGAGGCGTCGAAGGCTGCCGGCAGCCATTCGATCGCGCTGCCTGCTCCCGCGCCCAGCGCGCCGTTGACCAGCACCACATCAAACCGGCAAGGCGGCGGGCTGGCGAAACGCATCAGGTAGTGGCGCGCGGCGTGGATGATGCGCTGCTGCTTGACGGCGCCTATGCTGGCGGCCGCGCCGCCGTGCTGGTCGCCGCTGCGCTGGCGCACTTCGACAAACACAAGGGTGCCGTCACGCGCGCGCATGACCAGGTCGATCTCGCCGCCGCCGCGGCCGGGCGTTCGATAATTGGTTTCGATGAGCTTGAGGCCGGCTTTGGCCAGGTGGGCGAGCGCGGCGGCTTCGGCGGCGTCACCGCGCGACTTGGTGGTAACCTGACCTGGAACGGCTTTGGCCACCGCTTTGACATCGCCGGCCGCACTGCCCGCAACCTGTTTTCTGGAAAACCACATTGAACACTTCCTTCGACCTGGCACTGGATGCGGCACGCGCCGCGGCAGGCATGCAGCATTATCCGGAAAGCGCGCTGTATGTCGTGGCGACACCCATCGGCAACCTGGCCGACATCAGCCTGCGTGCGCTCCAGGTGCTGCAACTGGTGGACGCGATAGCCTGCGAAGACAAGCGCCACTCACAGCCGCTGCTGCGCCAATACGGCATCGACAAACCGCTGCTGGCGGTGCACGAACACAACGAAGCGCAGGCCGCCGGCCTGGTGATTGAACGGCTGCAGCGCGGCGAGCGTGTGGCCTACGTGAGCGACGCCGGTACGCCGGCGGTGAGCGACCCGGGCGCGCGGCTGGTGGCCGCAGTGCGCGCCGCCGGGCTGGCGGTGATGCCGTTGCCGGGCGCGAGCAGCGTGACCACGGTGCTGAGCGTGGCCGGGCTCAGCAGCCAGGGCGGCGAAACGGGATTTGTGTTTGCCGGCTTTTTGCCGAGCAAGGCGGGCGAGCGCGACCAGGCCATTACCGCGCTGCAGGCCGACGCGCGCGCCGTCGTGATCCTGGAAGCGCCGCACCGCATCGAAGCGCTGGCGCGCGCGATGGCCGTGCTGGGCGAACGTCTTGTGACGGTGGGCCGCGAGCTGACCAAGCAGTTTGAAGAGATCGCCACGGTGCCCGCGCAGGATTTTGCGGCCTGGCTGGCGGCCGGCCCCCAGCGCACGCGCGGCGAATTTGCGCTGGTGCTGCACCCTGCCGCCGTGGCCGAAAGCGCTGAAGACGGAACGCGCGTATTACAGCTGTTGCTGGCCGAACTGCCACTGAAGACTGCGGTCAAGATCGCAGCCGAGATCACCGGCGTGGGCCGCAACGAACTGTATGACACGGCCCTCAAACTGAAAAAGGAATGAAGGAAGAATGAACCCCAACGCCGACGAACTCTGGCGCGCCCCCCGCTGGACGCTGGCCGCCCTGCTGGCGGTGCTCGGCATGCTGGGCCCGTTCTCTATCGACACCTACATCCCGGCGTTTGCGGGCATCGCGCAGTCACTGGGCGCCTCGCCGGTCGAGATGCAGCAGACGCTGTCGGCCTATCTCTTCGGGTTCGCTTTCATGAACCTGTTTCACGGCGCGCTGGCCGACAGCTTCGGCCGCCGGCCGGTGGTGCTGTGGGGCATCGCGCTGTTTACGCTGGCCTCGGCCGGTTGCGCGCTGTCGCAAAGCATCGGGCATCTGGTGTTCTTCCGGGCGGTGCAGGGCCTGTCGACGGGCGCGGGCATTGTGGTGTCGCGCGCCGTGATACGCGACATGTACCCGCCGGCGCAGGCGCAGCAGGTGATGAGCCAGGTGACGATTTATTTCGGCGTGGCGCCGGCGCTCGCGCCCATCGTGGGCGGCTGGCTGTTTGTGCACCTGGGCTGGCACAGCATTTTCTGGTTTTTGACCGGCGTGGGCGTGGTGCTGTGGGCGACCAACTTCCGCTTTTTGCCGGAGACACTGCCGCCGCAGGAGCGCCAGCCGTTTGAAGTGCGGCACCTGATGCGGGGCTACTGGCAGCTGGGTTCGAGCCCGCGCTTTTTGCTGCTGGCGCTGGCCAGTGGCGTGCCTTTTAACGGCATGTTTTTGTATGTGCTGTCGGCGCCCGCTTTTCTGGGCGATCACCTGTCGCTGCAGCCTACCGAATTCTTCTGGTTTTTCCTCCTCACCATCACGGGCATCATGTCCGGCGCCTGGCTGAGCGGGCGCCTGGCCGGCAAGATCGCGCCCAAGCAGCAGATACGCCACGGCTTTGTCATCATGCTGGTGACTTCGGTGCTGAACCTGGTGGCCAACCTGGTCTTTACGCCGCATGCCTCATGGGCGCTGTTTCCGATTGCGGTGTTTGCGTTTGGCTGGGCGCTGATGGTGCCGGTGGTCACGCTGCTGGTGCTGGACCTGTACCCCGAGCGGCGCGGCATGGCTTCTTCGCTGCAGGCTTTTATCGGCTCCACCGCCAACGGCATCGTGGCGGGCATCGTGGCGCCGCTGGTGATGCATTCGACACCCGCGCTGGCCGCGGTGTCGCTGGGCATGATGTGCATCGGCCTGGTGGCCTGGGTGTATTTGCATCACCGCTGGCCTGATATCGGCCGGCTTGCATCGCGCGACTGAACTGCGGATAAGAAATTCATCCACAGATTTCGCAGATTTACGCAGATTGAAACAAACCCGGGTCGCATGGACGTATTTGCACCACCAGAGAGGGCCACGATCACACTGATGTTTTGCTCCTTCTCCCACTGGGAGAAGGCTGGGATGAGGGCGGCGGCGCTTGTGGGTCGCTCTGCGTGCTCAAAGGCCGCAGGCCCTCACCCTAGCCCTCTCCCAGAGGGAGAGGGAAAGAGAGGGGCGGCATCAGAGAGTTGATTAGCAGCTCCCCGAGTTCTATCAGCGGTCGTTCATCCGCACTGGGAACTCCATACCTTGGCCGACGCGCCGCACCACCTGGCCGGCATCCAGGTAGACAAAGAAGAACATGTCCTGTTCGCCGGGATCCACCCAGCGGTAGGTCATGATGTCGCCCTTCCATGAGGCCACGCCGTCGGTTTTCGCAGGCGGCCCGAACTCGCGCTCCACGTCCGCACGCGTCCATTTGTCGACCTCAATTCTGGAGAAGTCGCGGATATTCAGGACCTGCCGGACACTCACGACCTTGCCTGAGGCATCAAGGTCAACCATCGTGGCCGTCTGGCCCGTGGGTTGCCCGGAATATTGCAGCCGCGTTCCGGATGCCAGCGGCACTGTGCGCGTTGGCGTACCCCAGTTCGCCTGCACCTGGTCACGCGACATGCCGGGCTGCGGCGACGCACAGCCTGCCAGAAGCAGCGCAGCGACCGCCATACCTGAAAAAGTTTTAAAAGCATTCATAGGTAACTCCTGAGATTCATTCATTCATAAGGCCGTCAGACACCGCCCGCAGCGGAATGTTCCCGCGCGGCACACCCCCGGTTTAAGCGTTCAGTTGCGCCCAGCCGGGGACTCCAGCACGGCCCGAGTATCGGCTCGCGGCGTCATGGCGCTCCCACGCGAGCCGAGCAGCGCGGCCGCCGTAGACGGCCTTCTGCAGCCATTCACACTCGGCCTGCAGCGCGGCATCGCCACCCAGCCGCGTGTGCCAAACCTTGCCCTCGCCGTCCCAGCGGTAGCCGCGGGCCTTGAGCAGGTCCTTGGCGCCAAAGGGCGCGCCGGTGGCCTGCAACCGGTAGCTCGGTTGACGGGACGAAGCCAGCAAATGCGCCATCCCGTTGCTGCCCGTGCCGGGCAATTCGGCCAGCAGCACCGTGAGCAGCGCATGGCAATCCATCTCGGCGCGGTGGGCATCGTAAAACCAGCCCAGCGCGGAGGCCAGATAGCTGAGCTTGGCCGAGCTGTGGCCCGCCGCCGTCCAGTCGATATCGGCAAACGAGCAGGCCCAGTTGAGCGTGCGGGCGTGGGGAAGGATGTCTTCCACAAAAGGACGGTCAAAACCGGCGTTGTGGGCGATGACGAGGTCGGCCCCGTCAAGCAGCGCGGCGATGCGCGCCATGTCCAGCTGCTCGCCCGCCAGCATGTCGTCAGTGATGCCGGTGAGTTCGCGGGCGATTTTGGGCATGGGCATTCCGGGATCGCGCAGCCCGTCATACACCTCGACCGGACCGGTGGCCTGCCCTGTCTGGGTGTCAACTTGAACGCAAACCAGCGCCAGTTCAACGACCTTGTCGCGCGAAGCGTCCAGGCCGGTGGTTTCGGTGTCGAGGATCACGATGCGGGCGACAGGCCCTGCAGGCTGGTGATCAAAACGGGTGGCCGGCACCAGGCGCCTGAGCACCTTGTAATCCGGGTGGCGTTCCAGCGCAAGCGCCATGGCCTCGGCGCTGAGCGCTGGCGCGGCGGTGGCAAGGGCAGGTGCCGCAGCCGCTTTGGCTTTGCGCACCCTGGCAGGCGGCGCGCCGGGCGCGGCCGCCAGGGCCTCGTCGTCAAAGCCAAAGCCCAGTTGCCCGGTGGTCATTGAAGCGATTCCCGCGCTGAATGGAAGCCGCATGGCTGACGTGAAAATCCGGCGTGGCAAGTGGCGTTTTGCATGGGCGATCCTGAGTGCTGACGAGCTTCCTCCAAGGGCATGTGGAGGAACGCTGCTGAAGTGAGCCTATCTTCGCAGATCGTGCGAGCCGTCAACTCACACCTCAGACCTGGGCGGCGGTGATGTCCTGGCAGCAAGATCGCTGCCCTGCCTCTTGCAGAAGCGCGGCGAAGATGTTGGTGCGGCTGGCGGGGATCGAACCCACGACCCTTGGCTTCGGAGGCCAATACTCTATCCACTGAGCTACAGCCGCAACGCTGGAAATGACTTGCGCCCTCTTCACCGCAGGGGTGAAACCGGGCGCCGGCACTGACTTTGCACTGTGCGTGTTGTCTGCAGCGCACAGGAAAGGAGTTGATTCTACCAGCCGCTCAGGCGCTCACCCGGCAGCTGAAGGCCCCCGGCTATAATGTGAGGTTGCTGAGCGGACGCCACGATCAGCGCCGCGATAGCCCCCCGATTTAAAGTTTTTGAGGACGCCATGAGCGCAAACGACCACACCACGGCCCACGAAGAAGCCCACACTGGCCCGATCAAGACGCCCCAGCAACTGCTGGCAGCGGTTTTCTTCTCTTTTGTTGTCCCCGTTTTCGCCATCATCGGCCTGGTTTACTACGTCGTTTCGGCCAACAAGCCCATAGCCGGCGCAGACGAAAGCGCGAAATCGGTGGCCCAGCGGATCCAGAAAATCGGCATGGTCGAAATCCGCGATGCGAACCGCCCCCTCAAATCCGGCGAAGAAGTCTACAAGGCACAGTGCGTGACCTGCCACGGCACCGGTGCGGCCGGCGCGCCCAAGTTCGGCGATGCCGGCGCCTGGGCTCCCCGTATCAAGACTGGTTTTGACGCCCTCTGGCACTCGGCCCTCAAAGGCAAGGGTGCAATGGGCGCGCAAGGCGGCGGCGACTTTGAAGATGTTGAAATCGGCAGGGCCGTGGTCTACATGACGGCAGCCGCCGGCGGAAAATTCGCCGAGCCCGCAGCCCCGGCTGCCGCGTCCGCACCTGCCGCAGGCGCTACGGCTGCTGCAGCCACGCCGCCCGCCGATGTGGTGGCCGCCCTCGCTGCCGCCAACAAAACCGCAGCGCCAGCCGCCGCAGCCGCGCCCGCCACCGCTGGTGCCGCCGCCCCGGCACTTTACAGCCAGGTCTGCGTCGCCTGCCACGCGGCCGGTGTAGCCAATGCACCCAAGCTCGGCGACAAAGCCGCCTGGGCGCCCCGCATTGCTGCTGGCGTCGATGCACTGACCGCCAGTGCCATCAAGGGCAAGGGCGCGATGCCGCCCAAGGGTGGCTCCACCGCACCTGACAGCGAAATCAAGGCTGTGGTGCAGTACATGGTCAACGCAGCAAAGTAATCCCACGAGGCGCGAATTGCGCCCGAACAAAAAGCCGGTCACTGACCGGCTTTTTTTATGGGCTTTGAAGCCAAAACGGGCGGAAGCCCAATAGGCATATGCGCAAGGCGCTACTTTTTTTGTAGCGCCTCGGGGCTTCGAACATAGCCAAAACGCGCCGGCAAATCGCTTGCAGGCCACTCTTCGGGCACCCACAAGCCCTGCTCCACCGCATCGGCCGCGTACATCATGTCCTGGGTATGGACCACGCCAAAGCCCAGGTCGGTCTCCAGGTACACCCGACCGGTTTCATCCACGATGCAGCGCTGCGCGCGCGCGCTTTGCCCTGTGTGGGCCGCGATGGCAAAAGAAGGCGCCGGGCCGACGCGCCAGACCCACGGCGTAGCCTGCAACTCGACATACACGCGCTGCGGCCCGTTCTGGAAGAACCACTGGCCGCCGGCATCGCTTTCATAGTTGCGCTGGATGAAGTCGATCAGCTTGTCGTGCTTGAGCAGCGAGCCTTTGGCCGCGGCATTGCGCGCGGCGTCGGCGCCGGAAACCCCGCCGAAGGGCCCGGCCGCCTGAGACCTGTCGTCGCGCATATACCAGTTGCCGCGCGCATCCAGCCCGAGCCAGCCGTAGCAATCGGGAACGTTGGGCCACTTCGCGATGGCCTGGCGAACGATGTCATCCATGGGGCTATTTTGCGCCGCGCTGCAAGCGCGCAAGGCGCACGGGGTTATGCAAATGCACGGGGCTCAAGGCGTTCAAAGGTGCGCCGCCAGAAAACTGGCCACGGCATCCGGCATGGCGCGCACGTGCCCCGGAAAAGGCGCTGAAGGAAACCCCACATGCCCACCCTGCGCCGGCTGCCAAAGGGTGACATGGTTGCTGGCGTCGGCGGCTTGTGGCAGGCTGGCGGCCGGCACAAAGGGATCGTTCAACGCATTGAGGGCCAGCGCGGGCACGGCAATCCGGTACAGATGGGGTTTGGCGGAAGCCCGTAGCCAATAGTCGTCCGCACTTTTGAAGCCGTGAACCGGCGCGGTGAAAACGTTGTCAAAGGCGTACAGGTCGCGCGCGGCCAGCAGGCGCTCGCGGTCAAACAGGCCGGGGTGTTGCTCAAGCTTCTGGAGTGCCTTGGGAACCATGGTTTTGAGAAACATGCGCGTGTAGACCTGCCGGTTGAATCCCCGGCCTATGGCCCAGCCGCTGGCGGTGAGGTCCAGCGGCGAGCACACCGAGGCGATGCCGGCCACTACCTGGCGCGCCTCGGCGCCGATTTCGCCGGCCCAGCGCATCAGCGCATTGCCTCCCAGCGAGATACCGACCGCGACGACCGGCCCGCTGTGCTGCTCCGCAAACCGCCGCAGTATCCAGTCGATCTCCGCAAAATCGCCGGAGTGGTAGGCGCGCGGCGCCAGATTGAGTTCACCCGAGCAGCCGCGGAAGTGCGGAATGGCGCAGGCCCAGCCGCGTTCGCGCGCGGCATCAGCGAGCGCTTCGGCGTAATGGCTGGCGGATGAGCCTTCGAGACCATGGAATACGACCAGCAACGGCGTTGCCGCAGTGCCTGCTTCGCTGATTGCCTCGCTCTTGATCAGCCAATCGACGTCGACAAAATCCTCGTCGGGCGTCGTCCAGCGCTCACGGCGAAACAAGGGCTGCGGGCCCAGGTACCGGCGCGAGCGCAAGGCAGCCCAGATGGTTTGCAGATTGCCGCCCGGAAGCCACCAGGGCGCGGCGTAGTTCATGGCCGGTTGAACGGGGGCAGGCATCAATGAAGGACGGTGGGCGTTTCAGACACTTCCTGCATCTCGCGGGGCGTGCCGGGGCTGGCATGGTGGGCCACCATGCGCCAGCCCTGCGCCGTCTTGTGATAGACGTTGGTGGCGATGACGTAGGCATGGCGCGGGCCTTCTTCCGTCAGCACCTCGATGCGCTCGAGCACGCTGTGCACGCTGGCGCTCATGGTTTCGACTTTGCGCACCTTGATGGCCTGGGCGCGTATGGTGCCATTGGAGAACATGGCATCGAAGGTCGCGCGTATGGCGGCCGGGCCTACCAGGCGGGCGCCGCCCGGGTGCACGCACACAATGTCGTCCTCGTCGCCCCAGCAGGCCATGAGTTTTTCGATGTCGCCGTTTTGCAGCGACTCATAGAAGGCCGCCTCGATGTCATCGGCGTTGCCGGCGCTGGCGGACGGGACTTTGGGTTTGGGCATGAGAACGATCGAAGGAGTCAGGCTGAAATGGCGTCAGTCCGGCCTGGCCGGTGCTGCATCCGATGGTGAATTTTGCGCGGGATTGTGCGTTGCAGCAAGCCACGCCTGAACGACGTGGCGCATGCTGTTGCCGTTGCCCTTGGTGTCGCCCCGTGTAGCGCTCCATCCGGCGGCGGTGCTCTGGTTGGCTTGCCACAGCAGTTCGGGCGCGGCGACGTGGGTGCCCGGAGGCAGCATCGCCAGGGCAGTGTCGACAAATTCAGCGAGCTTGGCAGGCCGCACGGGTTGTTCAGCTGCGGGAATCATGAACTTGAGAACGGACAGCATCCATGCGGCGGTTTTCTCGAAAAAGTTTTTGCTTGGTACCGCTTGTTCCTTGCGTGCCGAACGCACCAGCAAAACGCGTTCAAAGCCCATGGCGGCAACCGCATGTTCATCCAGGTCTGCCAGCCCGCGCTTGAGTGCGTCGGGCAGCCGGCCTGATGCATGAGGCACGACAACGACGAGGGTTTGCACACCGCAGCGCTTCAGCCAACGGGCCAGCTCGGGCATCTGCGCGGGCGCCGGCGTCCACAGCGTGCGCTCACGTCCGTAATACAGGCGCGGCGGCTCGAACATGATGAGGCCGGTCTGGGCGGGTAAGGGCCTCGCGGCCCACGCCTCAATGGGTGCGATGGCATCCACCAGTGCGATTCCCACACCAGACAAACTGGTCGCCATGGCCTCCGTCGCCAACACCTCCGTGTGGGCGTAACGGCCGCTGCCCACCAGACGACGCAGCACTTCATTGCCCAGTACACCGGTGGCGCCGGCAACCAGCAGGCGCGGTTTGCCCGGGGCGGTGGACGCGGGGCGCATCGCGGACTGCAAGGCCTGCAGCGGGCTGCCCGCAGCGGAGGGCTTGAAATGAGAGGACATTCGACTATGTTAGTGTTGCGGCTTGCATTTTCGGAGGCACCGACATGACGATATCCCGCTTTTTGACATTCATCCTCGCGGCCTTGATGGGCCTGTTGCTCACAGGCTGCGGCTATAACGACTTCCAGCGCCTGGACGAGCAGACCAAGTCAGCCTGGTCCGAAGTGCTGAACCAGTACCAGCGCCGCGCCGACCTGGTGCCCAACATCGTCGCCACCGTCAAGGGTGAGGCCGCTTTCGAGCAAGACACGCTGACCAAGGTGGTGGAGGCACGCGCCAAGGCCACCTCCATCCAGGTCACGCCAGAAACACTCAACGACCCGGCCGCTTTCAAAAAATTCCAGGCGGCGCAGGGCGAACTGGGCAGCGCGCTCAGCCGCCTGATGGTGGTGAGCGAACGCTACCCCGACCTCAAAGCCAACCAGGGCTTTCGTGACCTTCGCGTACAGCTGGAAGGCACCGAAAACCGCATCACCGTGGCGCGCAACCGCTACATCCAGACCGTTCAGGAATACAACGTGCTCACGCGCAGCTTTCCGAGCAACCTGACGGCCATGATCTTCAGCTACCAGGTCAAACCGAACTTCACGGTGGCCAACGAGGCGCAGATTTCCACGCCGCCGGTGGTCGACTTCAACAAGAAGTAAGCAGCACCGGATCTAGCCATGCAGCCATTGACGGTTTTCGTGAATCGCCGCGGTGCCCGCCTGATGCTGGCGCTGCTGCTGGCTGCCTGGTTGCCGCTGACGGCCTGGGCGCAGAGTGTGCAAGCCGTGCCCGCGCTCACGGCGCACGTTATGGACAGCACGGGCACGCTGGATGCCGCACAGCGCAGCGCGCTGGAAGCCAAGCTCACTGCCTTTGAACAAAGCCGCGGCGCGCAGATCGTGGTGCTCATCGTGCCGACCACCCAGCCCGAAGACATCGCCGCCTATGCGCAGCGTGTGGGCGACAGCTGGAAGATCGGGCGCAAAAGCATTGGCGACGGCCTGTTGCTGGTGGTGGCCAAAAACGACCGCAAGGTCCGTATCGAGACGACCAAGGCGCTGGAAGGCGCGATCCCCGACCTGGCGGCGCGCCAGGTGATCGACACCGCCATCACGCCACGCTTCAGGCAGGGCGACTATGCCGGCGGGCTGGATGCCGCGGCCGACCAGCTCATCGCACTCATCAGCGGCGAGAACCTGCCCGCGCCGCCACGGCAAGGCACCGCCGGCGGCAGCAACGGCGGCTTCGAATGGACCGACCTGGCGGTCTTCCTCTTTTTTGCCGTGCCGATCGCCGGGCGCATCGCGGCGGGTGTGCTCGGGCGCAAGTTCGGATCGGTCGCTACCGGCGGCGTGGTCGGCGTGCTGGCCTGGGTGTTCACCAGCAGCCTGATCGTGGCGGGCCTTGCTGTTCTGGTGGGCACGGTGTTTGCGCTGGTGACCAGCCTGGGCTCTTTGGGCCGTGGCGGGCGCTCTTCGGGTGGCTGGACGACCGGCGGGTTTGGCGGCGGTGGCGGGGGTGGCTGGAGCAGCGGCAGTAGCAGCAGCGATGGCGGCGGCTTCAGCAGCGGCGGCGGTGGCGACTTTGGCGGCGGCGGCGCTTCGGGGGACTGGTAAGCATCATGCTCAGCAAGCTCAATACTTTCATCAAGCACCTGTGGCTGGATGCCTCCGATGCGAAGCGCGCCATTCCGGCTGACATGCTCAAACGCCTGGCACAGCGGGTGGCGGCCAGCGAACGGCGCCACAGCGGCGAGATCCGTATTTGCGTGGAAGCCTCGCTCCCCATGAGCTACCTCTGGCGGCTGGGCAGGGACCAGTCCATCGGCCAGCTCACCCGGCAGCGCGCCGTCACGATGTTCGGCAAGTTGCGCGTGTGGGACACCGAGCACAACAACGGCGTGCTGATTTACGTGTTACTGGCCGAGCGCGCGATTGAAATCGTGGCGGACCGCGGTGTGGCACGGCATGTCAGCCAGGCGCAGTGGCAGGCGATGGTGGCGCGCATGGCGGGCGCGTTTCGGGAAGGGCGTTATGAAGACGGCCTGACGCAGGCGCTGGAAGAAACCTCCGCAGTGTTGATGGAACACTTCGCAGGAGAAACCTCAACAGGCAACTCCAACGAACTGCCTGACACCCCGCTGCTGCAATAGCGGCGCACGCTCCAACGCACGCCCGTTAGCGCGGCGCTCCAATACGCTGCTCAGTACGACATCAGCACAGCCAGGGCAAACAGCGCCGTCAGCACCAAAGACGCGCGGCGCAACCATCTCTTGCGCGAGCCTGTCTTGCCAGGCTGGGAAGAGGCCTCCTCCCCCCACATCAGACTGTCCAGCATGCTGTTCATGTTGTCACCTCGCAGTTCGATTGAAACTCTGAACTGACGATAAGGCGGCGCCGGCCAGACCTGATGTCATTTAGGGTGTCGAGTTGTTACTTGAGGCGTTCGCGCCACACTCGGCGCCAGCCATCGGCGATTACCGACCAGCCATGTGAGCCCGGCTTTCGATCCGGCCTTGATTGAAACGCTAGCAATTTAATAGCAGAAAGCACATGCACCGACTGGGCTAGAGCCCCAAAAGGCTTGCAAAAACAGCGCGGCAGGCGGCGGCAAATTCAGGGCTCCGGCAGGCGCCACACGGCCTGACCGCCGACGGGATAAAGCTGCCGGCCCGCCTGGGGCGCGACGCTCCAGCCCCCGGTGAATTCGCCAAACGCCGGCAGGACGGCCAACCCGGCGTCCATACAAAAACAGGGCATGCGCAGATGGTCACGGCCCGGCCCCCGCAGGTTCAACACCGGGTGCAGATGCCCCGCCAGCACCGGATGCGTGGCGTGAGGCTGCGGATGATGGCAGGCGGCAAACGGGCCGACCGCAAAAGGCTCGTCGACGATGTGGATGCCCAGGGCGGCCGGCGGGTCACCGGCGCGGCTGTCATGGTTGCCGCGAACGAGCACGCAGTCGAGCGCGGCAAACTCGTCTCGCCATGCGGCCAGCCCTGCCAGCACGGAGGGCGTGCGCGCTTGCGCTGCATGAAGCAAATCCCCCAGGAACACGAGCGCCGATGGCTGGTAATGCCGCAAGAGCTGGCTAAGCCTCGCCAGGTTTTCACGCGTGGTGCCTGCGGGCACGGGTTGCCCCAGGGCGCGGTAGGTCGCTGCCTTGCCCAGATGAAGGTCTGCCACGAAAAGCACCCGGCCGGCGGGCCAGTACAGCGCGCGCTCGGGCAACAGCCAGACGGTTTCACCTCCGTAGTGCACGGTTAGTGGCGTGCCAAGCGATGTGAGGTGCGCGTTCATCATCACAACAGCGGCAGCGGCCTGGACGGTTTGCGCTCACGGCGCGGGCGGCTTGCGCCTTTGCCGTCACCCGAAACACCTTCCTGCCCGAACGCCAGCGTTCCCTTGACGCGCTCAACATCGCCGGCCACCAGCGCACCGCCCGCCGCTTTTTCGAGCTGCGCGACCATGCGGGAAATACGCTCGGCCAGGTTTTCGTTGGTGAGCTTTTCGCGAAAGAGTTCCACCATCAATGGAAAGGCAAACGGCGTCGGCCGCTCCAGCGCCTTGAGCACCAGCTGCTGTGTATTCATGCGCGCCAGGCTGTTACGCAGGCGGCCGATTTCGAGTTCCTGCGCCAGCAACTCCTGCTCCGCCTGCATGAGCAAACGGTTGGCCGGGTCGTACTTGCGGAACACTTCCCAGAACAGGGAGGACGAAGCCTGCAGCTGCTTGTTGCTGCGCTTTTCACCCGGATAGCCCTGGAAGATCAGGCCCGACACCCGCGCGATTTCGCGAAAGCGGCGCTGCGCGAGTTCGCTGGCGTTCAGGCTTTGCAGCACCTCGTGCAGCAGCGCCACATGCGCACCGTCTTCAATGCCTCCCTCCGCAATGGCATCACGCGCGGTATCGTCATGCCCAACCTTCAGAACCTGAGGTAACAGCGCGGGCCAATCAACTTCAGTCGCGCAGAGCAACTCAAAACCGTAGTCGTTGACTGCGATGGAGAAAGTGCGCGGCGCATGCTGGGCCACGCGCCAGGCGATCAGGTTGGCCAGGCCCAGGTGCACGTGGCGGCCTGCGAACGGGTACAAGAACAGGTGCCAGCCTTCGCGCGTCTTCAGTGTTTCGGCCAGCAAGGTTTGCGGTGTCGGCAGCGCCGACCACTGTTGCTGGATGTCGAGCAACGGCCGCACAGACTGCAGCTCGGGCGTGTCGTAGCGGCCAGCACCTGCAAGCGCAAGTTGCTGAACCACCGCATCAGCCAGCGTGGTCGACAGCGGCATGCGCCCGCCGTTCCAGCGCGGCACCGCCGGCCGTTTGCCGCTGGCGCGCCGTACCCAGGCGGTCATTTCGTGGATGCGCACCAGTTCCAGCAAACGGCCGCCGAACAAAAAGCAGTCGCCCGGCTTCAGGCGCGCCGCGAAGCTCTCCTCCACGCTGCCGATCCTGCCGCCGCCCAGGTATTGCACCGACATGCTGGCGTCGCTGACGATGGTGCCGATGTTCATACGGTGGCGCCGCGCCAGGCGCGCATCGGGAACGCGCCACACACCCTCTTCATCCGGCACGGCACGCCGGTAGTCGGGGTAGGCCGCCAGGGACGGGCCGCCCTGCCGCACAAAGGAAAGGCACCACTCCCAACTCTCACGCGACAGCCCGGCATAGGCGGCCGTGCCTCGCACTTCTTCATATAGTGCATCCGGCACAAAGCCGCCGCCCAGCGCGACGGTCACCAGGTGCTGCACCAGAACATCGAGCGGCTGCAGGGGCGATGTGCGCGCCTCGATGTGGCCCGCGGCGATGGCCGCGCGCGCGGCAGCGCCTTCCACGATCTCTATGCTGTGTGTGGGCACCAGGGTGATGCGCGACGGCCGGCCGGGCGCGTGGCCCGAGCGCCCGGCGCGCTGCAGCAGACGGGCCACACCTTTGGGGGAACCGATCTGCAGCACGCGTTCTACCGGCAAAAAATCGACACCGAGATCGAGGCTGGAGGTGCAGACCACGGCGCGAAGCTCACCGCTTTTGAGCCCGGCTTCCACCCACTCCCGGACGCCGCGGTCCAGCGAACCGTGATGCAGGGCGATCAGGCCGGCCCACTCCGGTTTGGCTTCAAGCAATGCCTGGTACCAGATTTCCGACTGCGATCGCGTGTTGGTGAAGACCAGTGTGGTGCTGCTGCCGGTGATCTCTTCAATCACTTGCGGCAGCATGGTCAGCCCCAGGTGGCCGCCCCAGGGAAAGCGCTCGGCGCGGCCGGGCAGCAGCGAATCGACGACAAGCTTCTTGGGCACCTGGCCCTGCACCAGAGTGCCGCCGCTGTGACCGAGCAGTGACTGCATGGCTTCCTTCAGGTTGCCCAGGGTGGCGGACATGCCCCAGGTGCTGAGCGCCGGGTTCCAGCGGCGCAACCGGGCCAAGGCGAGTTGCACTTGCACCCCGCGCTTGTTGCCCAGCAGTTCATGCCATTCATCGACGACGACCATCTTCACGCCGCCGAGGATATCTTTTGCATCGGCACGTGCGAGCAGCAGCGACAAGCTTTCCGGCGTGGTGACCAGCACGGTGGGCAGGCGCTGGTTTTGTGCGGAACGCTCTGCAGCGGCTGTGTCTCCACTGCGGGCACCCGCCGTCCAGGTAGCCAGAAGCACGGAGCCGTCGTCGCTGCGCAAGCCGTTCAGGACCTCCAGGGGTTGCTGCAATGCGCGCAGTGTGTCGGCCGCCAGGGCCCGCATGGGTGTGATCCACAAAACGGTCAAGGCCTGCGCCGGATGCTCTTTTTTGCGCCCGGTGCTTGCTATTATTTCAGGAGCTACTCGCCCACGCCGCTCCTTGGCTACAGCCATAAAAGCCATTAAAGTTCCAAGCCATACGGCGTAGGTTTTGCCCGCGCCCGTGGTGGCATGCAGCAGGCCGGATTCACCGCCGGAGATGGCTTTCCAGACCTCGCGTTGAAACCGGAACGGCTTCCAGCCGCGCTGCGTAAACCACGCGGCCAGTGCTTTCTTTGCGGTGGCGTTCTGGCTCATGAGGGCAACAACGCGGCGAGCGTCTCCAGCGTGTCGGCCTCTTCCACCGGCTTGTCTTCACGCCAGCGCAGCATGCGCGGAAAGCGCACGGCGATCCCGCTTTTATGGCGGCTGCTGCGTGCAATGCCTTCAAAGCCAAGCTCGAACACCAGAGTGGGCTTGACGCTGCGCACCGGGCCGAAGCTCTCGACCGTTGTCTTGCGGATCACCGCATCGACGCGGCCCATCTCTTCATCGGTGAGGCCTGAGTAGGCCTTGGCAAAAGGCACCAGCTTGCGGTCGGCCTGCTCCTGCGGCCCGTCCCACACCGCAAAGGTGTAGTCGCTGTAGAGGCTGGCTCGCCGCCCGTGGCCGCGCTGCGCATAGATGAGTACGGCATCAATGCTGAGCGGATCGATCTTCCATTTCCACCAGGTGCCCACGTCCTTGGTGCGGCCCACGCCGTAGCCGGCTTGCCGCTGCTTGAGCATCATGCCTTCGACACCCATGCTGCGGGCGGCTTCGCGCTGGCGCGCAAGGTCCTGCCAGCTTGCGCCAATGAGCATGGGGCTGGCGATGAGTTGCGGATGCTGCAGTTGCGTGACGAGCTCGTCCAAGAGCACACGGCGTTGGGCTTGTGAAAGGCCTCGCTGGTCCTGGCCCTGCCATTCCAGCAGGTCATAGGCCAGCAGCACGACCGGGATGTCTTTCAATAATTTGGGGCCCAGCGTCTTGCGGCCTATGCGCTTTTGCAGCTCGGCAAAGGGCTGCACTTTGTCCTCACGCCACACCACGATTTCACCGTCCAGTACCGTGCCGTCGGGCAACGCTTCTCCCATCGCTGCCAGTTCAGGAAAGCGCTCGGTGACCAGCTCCTCACCGCGCGACCAGAGCCAGACCTGGCCCGCCCGCTTGACGAGCTGCGCGCGAATGCCGTCCCACTTCCATTCAACCAGCCAGCCGGCGGGCGGCCCCAGCAGCGAGTCAAACTGGTCGATGCTCACATTGAAGGGATGAGCGAGAAAAAATGGATACGGCTGGCCGCTGGTTTTCTGGTTCAGCTCACCGCTGCTCTCGGCCGCGATCAGCCCGGCGTAATCGGCCGCGGTGGGCCGGCCGGCGATGTGTGTGTAGCCCATGAGCCGCTGGGCGACGCGCTTGGCGTCGACGCCCGCCACGGCGGCGAGCGCCTGCGTGACTTGCAGCCGCGACACACCGACGCGAAAGCTTCCCGTCATGAGCTTGAAATAGACCAGCCGTTCTTCAGGCGCGAGGCGGCGCCACTGCGCACGCAATGCATCGGGCAGCTTGGCGGGGTCGGTTTTGCCCAGTTCACGCAGCGGCAACAGGTGCTCCTCTACCCAGCTTGCGAGCCCGAGATCATGTTGCTCGGTGGGCGCGGGCAAAAGAAGCGAGATGGTTTCGGCCAGGTCACCGACCGCCTCGTAGCTTTCGTCAAACAACCATTCGGGCAGGCCTGCAGCCTCTTGCGCCAGGAGACGCATCAGCTTGGTGGGCACCAGCTGCCGCGGCTTGCCGCCGGCCAGAAAATACACCGCCCAGGCGGCGTCGGCAGCCGGTGCGCTTTGCAGATAGCGTTGGAGTGCGGCTTGCTTGGCAAGGCTCGAGGTGGTGGCGTCGAGCTCTTGGTAGAGGGCGGCGAAGGCTTTCATGCGCCGGTTTCATCCGGTGTACTTGCCGGCGCTTCGGGCTGAGGCGAGGCAGCGGCCTGGTCGCTGACGTCTTCCTCGCCGTATTCGGTCTTGAAGCCTTCGGCCTGCAAGCCGTTTTCCGTCAGCCAGCGCACCAGCACCGCGACACTGCCGTGGGTGACCATGACACGGGCGGCGCCCGTTCCTGCGATCGCACTCTGCAGGCCCGGCCAGTCGGCATGGTCGGACATGACAAAGCCGCGATCGACACCGCGCCGCCGGCGTGTGCCGCGCAGCTGCATCCAGCCGCTGGCAAACGCGTCCGTGTAGCTGCCGAAGCGGCGCATCCACGGGGTGCCCTGGGCCGAGGGCGGCGCCAGTACCAGGGCGCGTCTAAGTAGTTGTGGCGTGACGCCGGAATCGGTCACGCGCAGGGTAGGCGGCAGGTTCACGCCCGCGGCCCGGTAGACCGCATTGAGGGGCTCCACCGCGCCGTGCACAACGATAGGCCCGATGGCGCTGTCTACCCCGTGCAAAATGCGTTGCGCCTTGCCGAAGGCGTAGCAAAACAGCACGGACGCGCGGCCTTCGTCCGCATTACGGCGCCACCATGCATTGATCTCGGCGAAGAGCGCCTGCTGCGTAGGCCAGTGATAAATGGGCAAACCGAAGGTGGACTCGGTGATGAAGGTGTCGCAGGGTACGGGCTCGAAAGGCGTGCAGGTACCGTCGGCTTCGGTTTTGTAGTCGCCTGACGCCACCCAGACCTCGCCGCGATGCTCAACCCTGATTTGGGCAGACCCGAGCACATGGCCGGCCGGATGCAATGAAATGCGCACACCATTGCGCACCAGGGTCTCTGCGTACGGCAAGGTCTGGAGATTGATTTCGCCCAGCCTGGTCCGCAGGATGCCTTCGCTGTCTGTGTGCGCGAGGTAGCTGCCGTGTCCGATGCGGGCGTGGTCGGAGTGGGCATGCGTAATCACCGCGTGCCCGACGGGCCGCCATGGGTCGATGTAGAAATCGCCCGCTGCGCAATACAGGCCTTCTGGCCTCGCCACGATCAGGTCCATGCGATGGAGTGCTCCGTGCAAGTCCGGTTTGTTGCGGGTGCGTGGCGCTCAGTCCCGTACCTTTGCGGCCCAGGCCACGCATGAGCTTCATCCTAGTACTGCCGCCCCTTACCTGCTGAACGGCTAAAGGTGTTTGTGCTGTCAGCAAGGGCTTACATTGCCCGAGCTCCGCGCGGTGATTGCGGCGTGCCGACCGCTGCGTGAGCCACAAACAGAAAAGCCCCTGACTTGCGGCAGGGGCTTGAGGCAACCAGTGACGGCTGCGCCGGAGGCCGAAGCCACCGTTGATTTTTACTTTTTCTGGCGATATTTGCGCAAGGCGGCAATCTGTGCGGCCATGACGGCCAGCTCGGATTGCGCCATGGCGATGTCGATGTCGCTTTTTGCGTTCTTCAGGGCTTCTTCAGCGGCAGCCTTGGCTTCGCTGGCCTTCGTCTCGTCGAGGTCCTTGCCGCGAATGGCGGTGTCACTGAGCACGGTCACGCAGTTGGGCTGCACTTCAAGCAGGCCGCCGGCCACGAACACAAACTCTTCGCTGCCGTCGGCCTTTTCAATGCGCACGGCACCGGGCTTGATGCGGGTGATCAGCGGGGTGTGGCGCGGGTAAATGCCCAACTCGCCAGCTTCACCAGGCAAAGCCACAAAGCGCGCTTCACCCGAGAAGATGGACTCTTCTGCGGAGACAACGTCGACGTGGATGGTTGTTGACATAAGCGTTCCTTACATTAAAAAGTTTGGAGAAAGCAAGCAGTTGGGATGAGCCGCCAGGCGCTGCGCGGAAATGTGCAAATGCACATTGAGCACAGCAACAACGCGGATCGCCCAAATGCGCCGCTTTATCAGACTTTTTTCGCTTTCTCGAATGCTTCGTCGATGGTACCGACCATGTAGAAAGCTTGCTCTGGCAGGTGATCGCACTCGCCGGCCACAATCATCTTGAAGCCGCGAATCGTTTCAGCCAGGCTGACGTATTTGCCGGGGGAGCCGGTGAACACTTCAGCAACGTGGAAGGGCTGCGACAGGAAACGCTGAATCTTGCGGGCACGGGCCACAGCCAGCTTGTCTTCAGGGGCCAGTTCGTCCATGCCCAGAATCGCGATGATGTCGCGCAGTTCCTTGTAGCGCTGCAGCGTGCCTTGCACGGCGCGGGCCGTGGCGTAATGGTCTTCGCCCACAACGTTCGGGTCCAGCTGGCGGCTGGTCGAGTCAAGCGGATCCACGGCAGGGTAGATACCCAGCGAAGCGATGTCACGCGAAAGCACCACGGTGGAGTCCAAGTGGGCAAAGGTCGTGGCAGGCGATGGGTCGGTCAAGTCATCGGCAGGAACGTAAACGGCCTGGATGGAAGTGATGGAGCCAACCTTGGTGGAGGTAATACGCTCTTGCAGGCGGCCCATTTCTTCGGCCAGCGTAGGCTGGTAGCCCACGGCGGAAGGCATACGGCCCAGCAGAGCGGACACTTCGGTACCGGCCAGCGTGTAGCGGTAGATGTTGTCCACGAAGAACAGCACGTCACGGCCTTCGTCACGGAAGGACTCGGCGATGGTCAGGCCGGTCAGCGCCACGCGCAGACGGTTTCCTGGAGGCTCATTCATCTGGCCGTAGACCATGGCCACTTTGGACTCGCCGAGGTTCTCGAGGTTCACGACGCCGGAGTCGGCCATCTCGTGGTAGAAGTCATTGCCTTCGCGGGTACGTTCACCCACACCGGCGAACACGGACAAGCCCGAGTGCGCCTTGGCGATGTTGTTGATGAGTTCCATCATGTTCACGGTCTTGCCGACGCCGGCGCCGCCGAACAGGCCCACCTTGCCGCCCTTGGCGAACGGGCAAACCAGGTCAATCACCTTGATGCCGGTTTCGAGCAACTCTTGCGATGGCGACAGTTCGTCGTAGGCGGGTGCCTTGCG